>MDTG01020784.1_pt1 | contig 25049 bp, 24 predicted proteins | sample 811421 | NCBI WGS metagenome assembly MDTG01 (sample SAMN05326645, study PRJNA326480) | marine metagenome | isolation source: seawater | place: Pacific Ocean: South East | collected 2011 | reverse complement strand
CTTCAGGTGGCAGTGTTGCCAGTGTATAGTCTGTGCCGTGATGGTTTTGAATTAAATCAAAGGCTTTGCGGATACAGGTCAACATCCCAAGTGACAGCACATCTACCTTCAAAATTCCCAGTGCATTGATATCGTCCTTGTCCCAACAAATCATAGTTCGTTCTTCCATTGCGGCGTTTTCAATTGGGATAAGTTCATCAAGCCGCCCTTCAGTCATAATAAATCCACCCACGTGCTGGGAAAGGTGACGTGGAAACCCCACGATCTGATCTACTAGCTCTAGCGTTTGTTTCAAACGCGGCTCATTCGGATCAAGCCCTAACTCGCGCAATTGTCCCTCTGGCATCCCACTCACCCCCCAGCCCCATAATTGGCTCGACAATGCCGAAATTGTATCACCTGATAGGCCCATCGCCCTTCCGACCTCGCGGACTGCACGTTTACCACGGTAATGTACTACTGTGGCACATAGCCCCGCACGGTGACGGCCATAACGTTTATAAATGTACTGGATCACTTCCTCGCGTCGTTCGTGTTCAAAATCTACGTCAATGTCGGGAGGCTCATTACGGGCCTCAGACACGAACCGTTCAAACACCATCGTACCTACTTCAGGTGAGACAGACGTAACGCCCAGTGTAAAACAGACTATTGAATTTGCTGCCGACCCGCGCCCTTGGCACAGGATGCCACGCTTGCGGGCAAAATCTACAACGTCACTGACTGTCAGGAAGTAGGGTGCATAGCCAAGTTTGCGTATCAGCGCTAATTCATGATGCACCATCTTAATCACCTTATCGGGTGACCCCTCAGGGTAGCGCCATTTTAGACCCTTAAACACCAGCTTTTCCAACCGCTCTTGTGGTGTTTCTCCCACAGAAATTTCAGATGGGTATTCGTATTTCAATTCATCGAGCGAAAAGATGCATCGTGCCGCAATATGCCCACTGTAATGTACAGCATCTTCGTGACCTTTGAATATACGCACCATTTGTGGCTCATTACGCATGTGCCGCTCTGCATTTGAAAGTGCTTTGCGTCCAATATCATCAATTTGCAATCCTTCGCGCACGCAAGTTAGCACATCGCTTAGCCGCCTGCGTGACCCACGATGCATAATAGGCATGGCTGATGCGACAGTAGGAATATTCAGATGATTTGCAATCATAGTAAGTTGATCAAAGCGGGCTGAATCCTGTCCGTCATATTTGGGTGACAGAACCAGTGAGACAGCTTTTCCAAAGTGGTGCGTTAGTCGTTCTACCCGTTGCGCCCACCCATCAGCACTGCGTGATATTTTAGCGTCTGAAGAAGTATGTAGAAGCAACTCCATTCCATTACCAAACTCCAGAATGTCATCAAATTGTAGCTGACAGTTCTCCTTGCCCGCACGCCTTTTAGCCACTGTCAACATTCGACACATTTGCCCCCAAGCATACCGATCTCGTGGCAAAGCTGTTAGGATAAAATTGTCGTCTGTTATCAACCGCGCCGCTGCTAACAGCCGTGGAATTACTTTATTGCCACCCTCATCCTTTTGCTTTCGGGCAATCTCGCGCAACTCAATATGCGCGCGTGCAATACCTGCTACTGAATTTATATCTGAAATTGCCAGGGCCTGCATACCAAACTCAAACGCTTGGTGTGCGTATTCCTCGGGATGAGAGCCGCCGGTAAGGAACGTAAAGTTTGACGTGTTGCATATTTCAACAAAGGACATGAATTCTATATATTCATGTTTTGTTCTTTTTGCGAGTCTATGTGTGAGGTGAAAAAAATTTTAGATATCTGGATCAAGAAAGAGATCAAACACTCCACGTCCAACACGTACAAGAAAAACACATAGTGTCTTTTCCTTAAGAGATTATCACCTTCCCAGGGTGCACTACTTCTCCACAAAACTAAGACTTTCTAAAGAACCTAAGAAACTTTTTTGATCTACATATCCATCGGCTGGCTTTACATGTGCGAAACAAACAAGGAAGTACAGAAAGCCTAAAGAGTCCTATTGCATCTGTAGCAGCTTTATATCCCCATCCGAACATTTGCCCTGTCGTAAACACTTTTGTAGCACGTTGATTTGGTCTTTCGTTATGTATTGGCCATGGGTTTGATGACATGGCCCGATTGTTAGCAGGTCACCTTTGGATGTTTTTTCAAGAAATATAACCCAATCACTATTTTGGTTTTCTGATGGAAATTTACCACACCATGACCCAGCACAAATGGACTTAACTGTTATATCGAAGGATAGAACTTGGGTTAAGCTGCGCTCCTCAATAAATCGTCCATGGGCTATACCTTTTGCGTGCCTCACTCTACCTTCGATGTATTTTGGCGTGGGATCTTTCATTTCAACTTTACCAACAAAAAGTTGGTAGCTTTTATCGCTTTCTTGATACCAATTAAAATTTTTTGCTAAGTTGGGCGGTGTGCAACTCAGTGCGTTTGCTGCCGCTCCCGCAAATGTAAAAAACAAGAGAGCAGAAACGTGAATCAACCGACTAAATGATTGAATTCACGAATAACTTTTTCATACGTACTACGCTTAAAGGGCACGATTTTGTCAAGCAGTTCTTCTGGTTTAATCCAACACCATTCGCGAAATTCGGGCTCTTCAGTTTCGATGTTGATCAAACTGTCATCGCCTGTAAACTGTAGTAAGAACCACTTCTGTTCCTGGCCACGAAACTGCCCTCTCCATAGTTTTGGTACCAGTGCGGGGGGAAGCTCGTAAGGGATCCAATCCTCCATTTCGGCCACAATTTCAACTGCAGTCGCGGGAATACCAGTTTCCTCTTCCAGCTCGCGTAGTGCTGCCGTACGGGGGTTTTCATTATTTTCTATACCGCCTTGGGGCATCTGCCATGCATCGCGGTAGTTATCAAGCCGTTGGCCTGCAAACACATGCCCCGCAGTGTTGCATAACATCAGCCCGACACAGGGCCGATAGGGTAGTTTTGCAATTTCTTCGGGTGACATAGCCGCCTTTCAAGTTAAAATTTTTACACCTGATAATAAGAATTAAATCTACAAGTAGTAAATAAGTGATGAATTTTTAAATTATTTAGTCCGCCTGACCCAGAACAGCCAGCCCTTTTAAAACATCTAAAGCATAAGCCAGCTGCGCATCATTTTTGCGTAGTTCAGCCGCTTTCTTTGCTGCTTTACGTTCTTCTTCAAGAAGATTGCGCTGATCTTCGGTCAAGCTGTCGTTGGATAAGGAGCCGCGTAAGTCAGCCTCGAACCGCTGCTTGCGCTGGTCTTCTTCGGCGGCTATTTTAATTTTTTGGCGTTGTTCGACTAAAATATCTGGCGATACACCAAGAGCTTGAATAGATCGACCTGACGGTGTGTAATAACGGGCAGTAGTCAGGCGCATCGCACCGTCCCCCTGTAATGGCATGACTGTCTGAACTGATCCTTTCCCGAACGACCGTGTTCCAATCACGACTGCACGGCGGTGATCCTGCAATGCGCCAGCAACAATCTCGGATGCTGAGGCAGAGCCACCATTGATTAGAACTACAATGGGTTTACCTTCGGCTAAGTCACCTGGCTGTGCATTAACGCGGTCACTGTCTTGTGGGCCACGACCCCTTGTTGAAACGATTTCACCTTTCTCCAAAAACGCATCGCTAACCATGATTGCTTGATTCAGCAAACCACCCGGATTGTTGCGCAAGTCAATTACGAAACCTGTCACTTTATCCATACCACCCGCTTCTTTAACCTTGGACTTCAGCTCGGACTGAAGGTTCACATAAGTTTGATCCGAAAATGTCGTCAGGCGCAGCACAACACTGCTGCCTTCTAAGCGGCCTCGAGCTGCTTTTACCTTAATTTTGTCACGTATAATAGTAATATCAAAGGGCTCATCTGAGCCCTCACGGACAATTGTTATTATAATTTTAGATCCGATTTCGCCGCGCATTAGATTAACTGCATCATCGAGGCTCATGCCCAGTGTGCTTTCACCGTCCACTTGCGTGATGAAGTCACCCGCCATGACACCTGCGTCGTCGGCTGGTGTGTCATCAATCGGGGACACGACTTTAACAAAGCCGTTTTCTTGCGTTACCTCGATGCCCAAACCACCGAATTCTCCACGGGTTTGCACCTGCATATTGTCATAATCTTCGGGAGGCATATAGGATGAATGTGGATCAAGCGATGTTAACATACCATTGATTGCTGAGCGGATCAGCTTCTCTGCATTCACCTCTTCAACGTATGCGGAACGGATCCTTTCAAAGATATCGCCAAACAGGTCCAGTTGTTCGTAGGTTGATTTTGCTTTTACAGTTTCTTTTGCGATCAATGGACCCGCAAAGTTAGAAGTTAAAACTATTCCTGCAAGCGCTCCACCAATTGCGGCCAATGCGAGTTTCTTCATCAATTCATCCTAACTGTCATTAACGGCGAACCACATGCTTGGGTCCACAGGTTTGCCTTCATATCTCAATTCTATATAGAGCGTTTCCTGCGCTAGAGCACCACCACCATCTGAAGCTTCAACCAAAAATTCCTGTGTGTCTGCGGGATTTCCACCTAACAACCCAATAGGAGCGTTTTGATCAATCACTTCTCCAATCTCACCATATACCCGGTCGAGCCCAGCAATCACCAGCAAATATCGTGGTTGAGGCTCGAGAATAATCATGTTTCCATAATCCAAAAATGTTCCAACATAGCGGATTGTCGCTGCTGCAGGTGCACTGACCAGCGCTAAAGAACGCGCCGCGATCACTAATCCTGGTCGCTTCAAACCAGCGGCATCCACCTCGTTAAAACGGCGCAAGACACGGCCCTCCAACGGTAGTCGTAGAGTACCACGCATTTTATCAAACTCAATCGTTTGGGTGGTTTCAGGCACCGGAGGTAGCAACTTAATACTGTTCGCAAACATTTCTAGTGATGTGGCGCTATCGGCCAGTATCTGCGTTTTTATAGGGCTATCAAACAGGCGTTTGGGCATGCTTGTGCGGCCTGCAATTGCTTGGTTAAGATTAATCCGAGCTTCTTGTATGCCAGTCAGCCCCAGCCGTAATTGTTTCTCGGCCTCTATTTGAATGTGGTGCAGCTCGCTTAGCTCCTCCAGCTGCAATTTTAGCTCCTCAGTCTGGCGTTTCAGGGTTGGTGAGATTTCTGATATTAACATCCCAGATCGTGCAGCACCAACAGGTCCTGTTGGATGGAATAAGAGTATGGGCGTCATGGCCCGTTCCAGTGTTTGCAAGATTCCTAGTAGACGACTCAATTGATCGCGGCGAGTCTCAAATTCTGAACGGATCACTCGTTCTCGTATAATTGCGCGGCGCAGCCCAGTGCGCATAGCGCTTAGTCCGTTTTCATAGGCACGCACGGTTTCAGTAAGGGCTTTCACACGATCTTGCGCGCTGCTGGCATTGCTTAGACTAGTGGCTGCAGTCTTTAACGCTTCGGATGCGAGCTGGGCCTCTATTGCAACATTAGATTTCGCCAGCACATCGTCATATTTTAGAATGACAAACAGAACTGCCACAATAATTTTAGTTGTGGTGTTCATATTTTGATCAAACTCTTGCCTGTCATTTCTTTTGGTTGGTTTATTTTCATCAGTGTTAATAAGCTTGGAGCTAAATCAGCCAATCGTCCACCTCCGCGCAATTTTGTGCCTGACGGTCCACCTATCAAGATGACAGGCACAGGATTTACTGTGTGAGCGGTATGTGGCCCGCCTTTTTCTGGATCGATCATAGTCTCACAATTTCCATGATCCGCACAAACAATCATTGCACCGCCTTTTGCATGCAAGGCAATTTCTACTTGGCCAAGGCTTAAATCCACAGACGCACAGGCCTTCATTGCTGCTTGTAGATTACCTGTGTGCCCGACCATGTCAGGATTCGCATAGTTCACAATGATCAAATCGTATTTGCATGACGTAATAGCACCAATCAAGTTTTCAGTAACTTCCCGAGACGACATTTCAGGCTGTAAATCATAGGTTGCAACTTTCGGGCTATGCGCCAAGTATCTGTCTTCACCCTGCGAAGGAGTTTCTAGTCCACCGTTTAGGAAAAACGTAATGTGAGGATACTTCTCCGTTTCAGCGATCCGGTATTGTGACAACCCCTTTTGTGCAACCCAAGACCCTAGTGTATTTACAAGGTGTTCTTTTGGAAAAACCACATCACAATATTCTGAATGGTCCTTGGAATATTCCGTGAACCCAGACACAAGCGCTAAAGAGGGCCGTGTGCCTGTGTCAAAACTATCAAAGTTAGGCGCGGCAATCGCTGCCACAATTTGCCGTACACGGTCGGCGCGAAAATTCACACAGACCACGACATCACCATCCGACATCCCAGAGTAATCGCCAATTACTGACGGCAGGAAGAATTCATCACTTTTGTTATTTGCATAATTTTCTGAAATCACTTGTAATGCTGAAATAGCCCTCACACCATTTCCTTTTACCATTGCTGTAAATGCCCGCGAAACCCGGTCCCACCGATTGTCGCGATCCATTGCGTAGTATCTTCCTGATATTGTTGCGATGAAAACGCCTTCTCGCATTGCTTCCTGCAACTGCTCTAAATATTTCTTTGCTGATTTTGGTGCAACATCGCGTCCGTCTGTAAATAAATGGAGCGCCACCCGTTTCCCTGCACCAACCAGTACGTTCATCATCCCGATCATGTGATCAATATGACTGTGTACACCGCCATCTGAAAGCACACCGCAAAGATGTACGATCCCATCACCTGCATTTAAAATCTGTTGCACTGCGGGCTGCTCCACTAGCTCGCCTCGTGCAATCACACCGTTGATCCGTACCAGATCCATTTCTACGACGCGTCCCGCGCCGATGTTTATATGCCCCACTTCGGAATTGCCCATCTGTCCATCAGGTAAACCCACATCATGGCCAAAGGTAATTAATTTACTAGAAGGATAATTTTGCATCATCCGATCAAAGTTTGGGGTGTCTGCCAACGCAATTGCGTTGCCTTCCGGCTCAGACCGCAGACCCCAGCCATCTAAAATACATAAAACGACGGGTTTCGGGATCATTTAAGCCTACTTTTTGTTTGTGTTTATGATCTGATATCCGCCTCAGCCCTTACTGACAAGTTTATGGAAAGGGAAAAGGTTCACCGTAATTTCCGCCACAGTCCAATTTCTGTCACCAACAGTCTTGCACAACCAAAATTATTCAGCTGATGGCAAACTTATGGGCCAAAAAGGTGAGTATATACTTTTTGTTGTTAATCATGGTCAACGCAGGCTTTATAAGCGGTGATAAGGAGTATTACCAAGAATGCTGGCAGCACGGAAAAGTTGCTCTGACAACATCACTCGCGCCAGTAGATGTGGCCAAACCATTTTGCCAAACGATAGAGCGAAATCTGCCTCGGCACGCAACGAGGGATCTAGCCCATCCGCGCCGCCAATCAGGATCGCTAAATCTTGCACACCTGTGTCACGCCATACGCTCAGTTTTTGCGAAAAAGTTACTGAACTGAGTAGTTTTCCGCGTTCATCTAAGATCATTGTTACAGCTCGTTTTGGTATTGCTTTACGCAATAATACCGCTTCCTCGGCAATGCCTATTCCACGTTTGTCCACAACCTCCATAATTGATATCGGACCAAGGCCTACACCTCTCCCTATTTTCGCATAACGGTTAAAATAATCATATAAAAGATCGTGTTCAGGCCCTTTTCGAAGCTGCCCACATGCGATAATGTGTACGGTCAACAATGCTTAGGATCTTGCGCCAGGAACTTCCTGCCACATCTTTTCTAGCTGGTAAAAATCGCGCACTTCAGGACGGAAAATGTGAACGATTACATCACCCGCATCTAGTAACACCCAATCGCCAGATTCCTTACCTTCCATTCGTGACTGAACGCCCATAACCTGCTTTAACTGATCTATGATTTTCTCTGCCAACGCGACTACTTGGCGCGTTGAGCGACCAGAGGCCACAACCATATGGTCTGCCATAGAAGACTTATCTGCTAAATCTAGGGTTACAATATCTTCCGCTTTATCATTTTGAAGGGTATTCAAAATTAAGTCGAGCATCGACATGTTTGGCATATTCAATTGTTTATCAGCCACTTGGGCACCACCACACTTTTTAGGTTTGTGTCTTTCAAAAACGCCACTCTTCCTTGAGCGGCGAGATTCTTGATAGCTATCAGAGCGGCTGATCAGTCTCAAGCCATCAAAAGACCACGCCGGTTAAGCCCGCACCAGTTTTTCGTAATCTTCAGAAATGGCGCGCGTTAAATTGCCTACTTTGAAAGTGAAGTCACCAATTTGTCCAACAGGAGTTACTTCTGCAGCCGTCCCTGTTAGCCAGCACTGATCAAAATCATGCAGTTCTTCTGGCAAGATGTGGCGTTCTTGAACCTCGATTTGCTTGTCTTTCAACATACTGATTACAGTCTGACGGGTCAGCCCGTTTAAGAAACAATCAGGTTTTGGCGTGTGCACAACTCCATCTCTTACAAAGAAAATATTCGCACCAGTAGCCTCGGCCACATAGCCACGATAATCGTACATCATAGCATCGGAACAGCCCTTTGCTTCTGCCTCGTGCTTGGCCATCGTACAAATCATGTATAGGCCAGCCGCTTTTGCAAAGCAGGGGATAGTTTCAGGAGACGGACGTTTCCAGCGCGAAATATCCAACTTCGCACCTTTCATTTTTGCATCGCCATAATATGCACCCCATTCCCATGTAGCAATCGCCATGCGCACTGGGTTTTTTGCAGATGCAACTCCCATGTCATCGCCTGAACCACGCCAGCACAATGCTCGCACGTAGGCATCTGTGAGTTTGTTGGCCTTTAAAACTGTATATTTGGCTTCCTCGATTTCATCCACTGAATATGGGATTGGAATGTCTAGTTCTTGCCCGGAAAATAATAGGCGTTTTGAGTGTTCACGTGACTTAAAGATTTTTCCATTATAAGCTCTCTCACCCTCAAAAACAGAGGACGCATAGTGCATCGCATGAGTTAGTAGATGAACATTAGCATCACGCCACTGTACCAGTTTACCATCCAGCCAGATCAAACCATCACGATCATCATATCCACCAGCCATAGCACGCTCCATTTTTGGAAAAATTTTCATTTATTACGAAATTAGATAAAAAAAAGACACATAATTACGCAAAAGTCGATGTTAGCTATCATTTGATTCTTGGAAAGTCAACAAGACTGACATAAATTGATGAAATAGAATTCAGATTAGGTGGGACATCAAATGCACGACCGTTTGCAACCGGGTGGGGAAAATCTACTTTTTCTAACAGATGATCAGCTGCTGCAAGGAATTGAGCTATTATTTTTCGCTTATCGTGGATTCACCTCTGATCCTGACCGTATTCTTGAAAACTATACCTACGGGCGCGCTCATCACCGCGCACTCCACTTTATCCAGCGTTGTCCTGGGACTACAGTTAACAGTCTCCTTGACATTCTTGGGGTCACAAAACAATCGTTAAACCGTGTCCTGCGCCAGTTAATTGAAGACGGTCTTGTTGAAAGCAAAATTGGTGAAAAAGATCGCCGTGAACGTCACCTGTTTCTAACCAATTCTGGGAAAGACCTGGAGTCAGAGCTTTCTTCTGCCCAACGCAAACGGTTGCGCAACGCATACAAAGAGGCGGGGCCTGACGCGGTGCAGGGCTTTCGCAAAGTGCTTGAAAATATTATGGATCCTTCCATGCGTAATCACATCAAAAAACTGATGAAGGAATAGGACTTGATGAGTGAGCAACTGGCAAATGCACATATCCTTATCGTAGACGACGATGAGCGTATCCGTTCTTTGTTGCAGAAATTCCTGTCCCGAAACGGATTCTGGGTTACGGCTGCACGCAATGCCTTACATGCACGCAAAATGCTAACTGCTTTAGAATTTGATTTGATTGTGATGGATGTGATGATGCCAGGTGAGGATGGGTTAACGCTGACCCGGGACTTACGCAAAAAACTGCAAACACCGATTTTGTTGTTGACTGCTAAAGCCGAAACTAATGAAAGGATCATGGGACTAGAGGCAGGTGCAGATGACTATTTGTCCAAACCGTTTGAGCCGAAAGAATTAGTCCTGCGGATTAATGCTATCTTGCGCCGGGTGCCTGTAGAACAAACCGTGGTAGCCTCACACAAAACCATGCTGCTTGGGGCTGTCCACTATGATGTGACACGCGGTGAATTATGGGCGGGTGCTGACCTGGTCCGTCTTACAGCAACTGAAAGTGCCCTAATGCGCATTTTCTCGTCTGCCTCCAATACCCCAATCAGCCGGGCCAAACTAGTCAAAGACCTTGGTCGCGACACAGGTCAAGCTCAAGAGCGAGCGGTAGATGTGCAAATTACACGGCTCCGTAGAAAGATCGAAGCTGACCCCAAATCCCCACGCTATTTGCAAACCATACGAGGTGCGGGTTACATGTTGGTACCTGAATAATGACTACTGCTTTCCTGACTCATATGGACTGCTTGCAACACATCAACCCGGATGGACACCCTGAACGGGTTGCTCGGTTGGAAGCTATTATGGACAGGATGAGCGCGTCTGAATTTGACGGCCTCATGCGCCTTGATGCCCCTCTTGGCACAGATGATCATATCCTAACAACGCATCCAGCCAGTTATCTGGATGCCATAAAAGCTGCTGTTCCCACCCAAGGCTGGACTCAAATCGATGGTGATACATCCTTATCCCCTGGCTCTTTGCAGGCCGCCTATCGTGGTGTTGGTGCAAACATAAAAGCTGTAGATCTTGTTATGTCTGGCAAAGCTACCAATGCATTTTGTGCTACACGTCCACCAGGACACCATGCAGAAAAACAAACTGCTATGGGTTTCTGCCTTTTTGGTAATGTCGTCATAGGCGCCCGCCACGCGCTTAATCATCACAAATTAGACCGCGTCGCCATCGTCGATTTCGACGTACACCATGGCAATGGCACCCAGGATCTGGTCTGGGATGATGAGCGCATTTTGTTTGTCTCAAGCCATCAAATACCACTTTACCCTGGCTCGGGCGCTGCAAGTGAAAAAGGGGCTCATCACAATGTCCTAAATATTCCGCTAGACCCAAACGCAAACGGTATTGCACTGCGCCAAGCTTTTGAATGCGAAATAATTCCTGCACTTGAGGTTCATAAACCACAGATGATTTTCATTTCTGCTGGCTTTGATGCCCACCAAGCTGATCCTTTGGCAAATTTAAATTTTGTTGAAGCCGATTTCAATTGGGCCACAAAAATCCTTTGTGACTTTGCAGATAAACACTGCAAAGGACGGGTGGTATCGACTCTTGAAGGTGGATATGCTTTGCAAGCACTGGCCGCGTCTGTTGCGGCCCATGTTACTGTCTTGATGGAGCAAAGCTGATGGCTAACACACCCATTTCCGAAATGAATTTTGAAATTGCCATGGCCGAGCTGGAAAAGGTAGTGGCCCAGCTGGAAAGTAGTCAAGTGGCTCTAGAAGACAGTATCAAACTTTATGACCGTGGCGCAGAGCTGAAAAAACACTGTGAAAAGAAATTGGCAGAGGCGGAGGAAAAGATTGCTCAAATCGCTCTAGAATCGGGCAAGCCCGAGGGACTGATACCGTTTGAAGGTTAGATATGGACGATTTTATAAAAAAATTGACAGCCGTTGCGCAAACAACGGAAGGAGTGCTTTCAGAACTGCTGCCAAAAGGCAAAAACAACCCGATTGTTACCCCGATTCGCCACGCAGCCCTTAACGGAGGTAAGCGTTTACGAGCCTTTATGGCCGTTCAAAGTGCTTCGCTTTATGATATCAAAGCTGCGGAGGCCTTTCGTACAGGGGCTGCGATTGAGTGCATGCATGCCTATTCATTGGTGCATGACGATTTGCCTTGCATGGACGATGACGACATGCGCCGTGGCAAACCTACCGTGCATGTCAAATGGGATGAAGCCACTGCAGTTTTGACCGGTGATGCCCTACAAACTTTGGCGTTTGAAATCCTTGCTGACCCAAAAACCTCGCCCAACGCCGAGGTCCGCGTTGCCCTGGTTGGCTCGTTAGCTAAAGCTTCTGGAGCGGAGGGTATGGTTCTTGGCCAAATGCTTGATATCGCTGCTGAAAATGCTTTTATGGCTTTAACGCTTGATGAAATTAAGCACCTTCAGGCGAACAAAACGGGTGCTTTGATCAAGTGGTCTGCTCATTCTGGCGCGATGCTGGCGCAGGAGGCAGGTACTGAACTGATTCAGTACTCAAATGCTGTAGGTCTTGCTTTTCAGATCCAAGATGATGTATTGGACGTACTTGGTAAGGCCGAAGTGGCCGGTAAACGGCTTCAAAAAGACGCGAGCGCGAGGAAAGCTACCTTTGTGTCTCTACTTGGGGTCGAACAGGCACAAAAAATTGCTAATTCGTTAGTAAGGGATGCATGTGACGCGCTTGGCCGTTTTGGATCAAAAGCTGACGGACTTCGACAAGTGGCGCACTTCGTCGTAAATCGCGATTTGTGATAAAAAGGTCTGATAAGGAATATCCCATGGCTAACCGTCCTAACACTCCGTTGTTAGACAAAGTGAATACGCCCGAAGATTTGAAACAGTTTTCGGACATTCAACTACGCCAAGTGGCTGATGAGCTGCGCACTGAAACTATTTCTGCCGTTTCAGAAACCGGTGGTCATCTGGGTGCTGGGTTGGGTGTGGTCGAACTCACCACCGCAATTCATGCAGTTTTTGATGCACCAAAAGATCGTCTGATATGGGATGTTGGCCACCAATGCTACCCCCACAAAATCTTGACAGGCCGGCGAAGTCAAATCCGTACGCTGCGCCAGGCTGATGGTCTCTCAGGGTTCACCAAACGTAGTGAAAGCTCTTATGACCCCTTTGGCGCAGCTCACTCCTCTACTTCTATTTCTGCAGCGCTTGGTTTTGCCAGTGCTCGCGATCTGGGTGGCGCGCCTGAACATGGGCTCGGTGACTCAATAGCGGTAATCGGTGATGGCTCAATGTCTGCAGGTATGGCTTATGAGGCTATGAACAACGCTGGCCATTTAAAAAAACGCATGTTTGTGATATTGAATGACAACGAAATGTCCATTGCTCCCCCGGTAGGCGCAATGTCGGCTTACTTGTCAAAACTCTATGCAGGTGAACCATTTCAAGAGCTGAAATCGGCAGCAAAAAGTGCTGTGTCTTTGCTTCCCACGCAACTCCAAGGTGGTGTGAAGCGGGCTAAGGATATTGTCAAACACATGACAGTAGGCGGCACACTGTTTGAACAGCTTGGCTTTTCCTACGTCGGTCCCATCGATGGACATGACATGGACCAACTGCTCAACGTATTTCGTACCGTTAAAGATCGAGCAACAGGGCCAATGCTGATCCATGTGATAACTAAAAAAGGCAAAGGTTATGCTCCTGCTGAAGCAGCCTCCGACAAATATCATGGTGTTTCAAAGTTTGACGTTATTACAGGTAAGCAGAAAAAAACTCCATCAAACGCACCAAGTTATACATCTGTATTTGCCCAAAGTCTGATCAAAGAGGCCGAGAAAGATACGAAGATTGCAGCGATCACCGCTGCTATGCCTGAAGGTACAGGCCTTAATAAATTTGCAGAACGATTCCCGAACCGAACCTTTGATGTTGGCATCGCTGAACAGCACGCGGTCACTTTTTCAGCAGGTCTTGCAGCGGGCGGGATCAAACCCTTTTGCACGCTTTACTCCACGTTTCTGCAGCGGGGCTATGACCAAGTCGTTCACGACGTTGCTATTCAACGTCTTCCTGTCCGTTTTGCAATTGATCGTGCTGGCCTTGTTGGTGCTGACGGCGCAACCCACGCAGGTAGTTTCGATATCGGGTATCTCGCGAACCTACCGGGTTTCGTGGTCATGGCTGCAGCAGATGAATCTGAGCTTGTCCACATGGTTGCCACTGCTGTTGAAATCGATGATCGTCCCAGCGCATTTCGATTCCCGCGTGGGGAAGGAATAGGTATTGACTTACCAGAACAGGGTACGCCGCTTGAAATTGGCAAAGGCCGCATGATCAAAGAAGGCTCTGGTGTTGCCCTCTTGTCCTTTGGTACTCGCCTGCAAGAGTGTGAAAAGGCAGCAGAGCTGCTGGCCCGCAAAGGGATTACGCCCACCATCGCAGATGCACGGTTTGCTAAACCTTTGGATGAAGACCTGATCATGGACTTGGTAAAAAACCATGAGGCACTGATCACAATTGAAGAAGGCGCAATCGGTGGCTTCGGGTCACATGTGATGCAATTCTTGTCTGATCAGGGCGTGTTCGATGATGGTCTGAAATTCCGCTCTATGGTTTTACCCGACACTTTCATTGACCAGAACAGCCCCAAAGCTATGTATGAAGTGGCTGGTTTAAATGCTCCACAAATCGAGGCAATGGTTCTTAACATTCTGGGAATTTCTAGGATTGGTTCGGGAACGGCCTAATATTTTTATATTTTATCGAACTGTGAATCAATTTTTAGCAGTTTTAATCTAACGGAACTATGATGGTCTAAAATAGAGCCTTTGCTTTCAGCTTCGTTTCAGCCTTGCAAGGGATGCAAAAACAAACCATCGAACAGGTTTACGACTGCGAACGTGGTAGCTGTTAGGAACGTAGAGAAGAACCGACCAACATATTTAGATCGCTTCGTCACGGGCCTTTCGACATCATTGGTGGTTGTCTAAACCTCAAACACGATTGAGGTGATCACATTGATAACGTAGTTTTTCTGTAACCAGGTTTTTGATAAACCAGTGCCGAAGGGCGTGACCCAATGCTCGTCTCAGGCACTTTAACGTAAGACGCGTTCTTGACTAGTATGAGGGTTTAACAGTGCAGACTCACCAAATTTATATGCGCTTGAACTGTGCAACCAATTCGCAGTGACTTGACCATAAAAACTGATCTACGGTTTGTACCCAATCGAGGGTAAAGCCCCCATCCAGCAAAATCCGTGCATCACGCGCGAACGTTGCTGGGTAACAGGACACGAAGGCAATTGTATTTACACTGCTAGCTGCTAGTAATTCCGTCTGCGCCCTAGCTCCTGCACGTGGTGGATCAATGACGACTGCATCAAAAGGTTTCAATTCGTCGTCGCGTAAAGGATTTTGAAACAAATCGCGCTTGATTGTCTCTACCTTCTTCAAACCAACCGTTGTGCGCCAACCTTTGTCTAGCGCTTTAAGCATTGAGCCATCTGATTCAAAGGCGGCCACTTCAGAGCTTTTTGCCATCGGTAGCGTGAATGTGCCACAACCTGAAAATAGATCAGCAACCTTCTTTGCATCACCAACAATATTTTGTACTGTTTCAACCAGCATTGCTTCACCATTTTGGGTTGCTTGCAAGAATGACCCAGCCGGGGGTGTGACACGGGCTGCGCCGAATTGTTGTTGGGCCGCCATGCGCTCGATAACGACTTCATTGTTCCAAAGTAAACGCGAAAACCCGTGGTCATGAGTAATCTTAACGACCTGTGCTTGCATCGCAGTGTTCAGTGATAGGGCATTGTTCACGCTAACATCTAATCCGCCAAGGCTTGTTGTTACCGCAATCCGCACTTGGCTTTTACGTGACGTTGCAATTTTTACCAACGCTTTTAACCCAAGGAATCCGGAGCTGATATCAGGGTGGATTAAGTTGCAGCTGTTGATTGGAACAACCTGCGATGTGCCTCGTGCATGAAATCCTAAAAATGCTCCTGCTTTGGTCCGCTTACCTTTGAAAACTGCCCTCCTGCGTGACTGAGGTGGGGAGGTAATTGTGGCCCGTAATTCTGTTTCTAGCCCTTGTTTCGAAAGTGCATCGCGCACCAAGTCTCGTTTCCAATCGGCTAAAAATGCCTTATCAATATTTTGTGTCGCACAACCGCCACAAGTTTTAAAATGTGAACAGGGCGCTTTGACCCGTAGGGCAACAGGTTCCAAAATCCGCGCCTCATTCATGCGCTCCCCAACGATTTCACCCTCAACCTGTTCACCCGGAACTGTGTAAGGCACGAACACTTCTGCTCCTTTAAACATGCCAATTCCATCGCCTTTAGCCCCAAGTTTTTCAATCAGAATTTTAGTCATACAAACACCATTATTGCCGAAAGCGCGAGCAGTGCTGCCATTATTGCTCGAAAGTTAAACCAGTGTCTTTCATTGCTCAGCAGTGTGGATAAGAGTGAGCCTGAATACGTCCAGAACACGCATACAAAAAAGTTGATGCATATGAACCCCATTGCCACTTGCATTGCTTCGCTCAAAGGATCCAGTCCATCAGAATATCCTGATGAGGCAACCAGGGCGATAGCCCAAATTTTGGGATTCACCCACTGAAATACTGCACCTTGAACAAACGTCCATGGGTGCTCGATTGTTTGCGTAATGGTCCCGGTTTTGGGAAACAATAGCCGATATGCCATCCATATGATCCAAGAAAAAGAGACGCATTGAAGCACAAGTCGCAGTTGTTGTTGTGAAGCGATTGTCACGCCTATGCCCAAACCGCAAACGCCACCAATAACTCCCGTTCCGATCACCACACCCAGCAAATGTGGCCAAGTCGCTCGCATCCCAAACCGCGCACCGCTACTGGTTAACATAATAACATTTGGACCTGGGCTGATCAAACCTGCGATTAAAAACGTGATTAGTGGACTAAACATCAGCTAGCAAAGCTGCCTTGGATTTCTCAAAGTCAGACATGATCCAATTATTCTCTAATCTGCGCAAAGCGTTCCCGATGGCTTTACCGGTTAGTGTGTCAGGCAAGTCTGCGGCCTCGATGGGAAACTTCGCCGAACAGCCTGTTTCGATCTGTTTCATTAGGTTTCCTGTAGGATAGTTTTCCAAAGTTGCTGCCGTAATTAACGCTAAATCTAAAGCAGTATCTCGCCCGAACAGATAGGCTGTTTCAGCAGAACCACCACCGCGAGCCGTTGCCCTGTAAAATGTTGCAATTCGTTTTGCTTCAGTTTTAGACAATCGCAAGTTTTTGACTTGCTCGACACCACCAAGACAAATCAACCGACGCAGCCAATCACCTGCCAACCCCAAAGCCTCTTCCAACAGCAAAAGATGCCCTATAAACTGTGTACTACTATTGGGTAAAATCTGCATTAAAACACCGGACTGCTCCATTGCAGCGAGAGTGCAAAGTGGGTCTTTGGCGGATAAAATCTTACGAAACTCAGTACCCACCCTTTCTTTGGAAACTAATGAAAGTCCCTCTAGATTCTCTGCAATTGCTGTCATCGCATCGGGATCAATGCCTCCAACGTGATCTGCATACCACGCGTAAAATCGGAAATATCGGAGGATACGTAAGTAATCTTCCCGTATGCGTTCCTGTGCATTTGCGATGAATCTGACACAACGATTTTGAAGATCATCAATTGCACCAAGTGGGTCCAAAACCACTCCGCGCCCATCCGCATATAGTGCGTTTATGGTGAAATCACGGCGTAATGCATCATCCAAAATATTATCTGAAAATTCCACGACTGCATGGCGGCCATTAGTCTCAACATCCTTGCGAAAGCTGGTGATTTCAAAGGACTGACCATCGACTAAAAACGTAATTGTGCCATGTTCTAAGCCGGTTGGGATAAATTTAAAACCTTCCTCTTTTGCTACTGCTATTATCTGCTCTGGTATCGCAGACGTTGACAAATCGAGGTCTACAACCGCCTGATCCAACAACGCATTTCGTACGCAGCCGCCCACGAACAGAATTTGATGTCCGCGCGACTCAAATGCGGTAAAGATGCGCTGGACGTTCGTGTCAATAATCCAATCAGCTATTAGTTTCATAGGACTGTTCTAAGCGATCCACGAACATTCGCAACATCCGTGCGGTGGCGCCCCAGATGTAATAAGGGCCGAATGGTACGACATAATACTGTCTTGCTTTGCCCATCCAAACGCGCCCTTCAATGAAATAGTTTTCGGGGTTTGTGACATGAGAAAGTGGTACGCTGAACACCTCCTCAACCTCACTGGGGTCAGAAACGGCTAAGAATTTAGGTGAAATTCGTGCAATAATTGGCTGCACTTCAAATCCAGACACGGTACGGTGTAGTGGCAGTTTGCCAATTAACTCTGCATGAGATGCGCTGAGACCAATTTCTTCTTTGGCTTCGCGGAAGGCCGCATGCTCGAAACTCTGATCTGTTTCATCAACCTTGCCGCCTGGAAACGATATCTGTCCAGGATGATGTTTCAAATGTGCTGCACGGCGGGTCAAAATTATGCGCAAACCATCCGGTGCATCCAGAATTGGAACCATGACTGCGGCAGGTTTATAGCTCGATTCTGGAAGAGACTTATCTTCGTTCAGATCAAAATCAGATGATGCTAAATGGCCTAAATCCCCACTCGCCGCCCTCTTAATTTGATCCCAATTAACAGGTGCTTTGTTATTATGAATCACGGATCGCATCTTTTCCTAGCGTGCTCGGTTCTAACTCATAATGTGCACCACAAAACTGACAATCCGCCGTTACCACACCGTTGTCTGCAGTCATGTGTTTAATATCTTTTTTGGAATAGATCGACATAGTTTGACGCACTTTTTCTTCACCGCAAGTGCAGCCAAACTCAATTGTTTGAGCTGGGAAAACGCGCGGTGTTTCTTGGTGGAATAGGCGGCGTAAGAGGCGCTCCTGCCCCACGTGGGGGCCAATCAGTTCAGTTTCCTCTGCGGATTCCATCAGAATTGTTGCACGGCTCCAGTTTTCAGCATCATCATCTGACACTAAATCACCCGCTTGTAACAAACCGTCTTCACCAGACCCACCATCGTTTTGTATCAAAGGTGAAGCCTTTGGCATATGTTGTACCATTATACCGCCCGCCCGCCATTTTATGTCGACACCGCCTTGTGATTCCTGCGCTGTGATGGCTTTAAATCGTGTTGGTAGCTGTTCAGACTGTGCGAAATAAGTTTCTGCACATTTCGATAAGGACCCACCGGCCAGTGGCGTGATACCCTGATAGGGTTTTGTGCCAGAGCCTTGGTCGATTAAAATTGCAAACATACCATTGCCGATCAAATCAAAACCTTCTTTCTTAGTGATCTTAACACTTTCAGAATCATAGCTGGCATAGGCACGAATCCGTGCAGGCTCCACCTCAGATTTTGGAGCAAAATAATCTGTTGCGATGATGCGTAACGGTCCGTCACCACGAATTTGGATCGACAGCTTCCATCGCAGACTAATTGTTTGACCGATTAATGCAGTTAACAAAGTGGCCTCCGCAACCTGTGCAGAAACAGCAAGTGGATAGTTATGCTGGCTTAGAATTTGGTTGAGCGTTCTATCAAGCCGTGCCACACGCCCACGCACATCCGCTGCTTCCAGGTGGAATGGAAGGATTGTGTCATCCCATTTTTTGTTCATACCTTTAGCTCGCATTGGCCTTACCCTTGTTAATCGGTTCAAATAGTGTTGTTTACACAGAAGTGCAATTGCCGTGATGCGGTGATTTAAACACAGGAAAATTTCCATGCGCAGATTTGGGCAGCCGTTTCAAAAGGGTATCAGTTATGTGCGCCGACCGGGTGCTTATGCGATTATTTCTGATGGTGAGGATTTGTTGCTAACGTTGCAAGATGCCTACGAGTTGGAATTACAGCTTCCGGGTGGTGGCATTGATTTGGGCGAAACACCGTTGCGTGCGCTACGCCGTGAAGTGTTTGAGGAAACGGGTTATCATATAACAAAAATTTGCCATCTTGGTGTATACCAGCGTTACACGTTTATGCCTGAATATGATCTTTGGGCACATAAGATTTGCCACATTTTTAAATGTACACCGACACTTCAAATCAGTGATCCGATTGAGCCAAACCATACAGTAGTCTGGATGGATCCAAAATCCGCTGTATGCATGTTGTCAAACGAAGGTGACCGTCACTTTTTGCGCCAATGGATGGTCTTTGGATAATTATTTTTTGCAGTCCTTTGTGAAATTAATTGGCTTGGATTGAAAATAAGCCAGACCGATATCCAACCGCTGCGGGCTCAAGCTTCAGCGAGCCAAATATTCAAGTAAAATCGTTATAAACTCTTTTGGTTTATCAGCGTGCAGCCAATGCCCAGCACCATTAATTGTGCGAACCTCAGCGCTGGGAAATAAACATTTGATCTCTGTTTGGGCAAAGCCATTCACATAAGCAGAATTTCCACCGCGTATGAACAGAACCTTTCGGTCGTATTCGCTATCCACTTTGGGGAAACCAATAATTGACCTCATGTTTCTTTGTAATGCATTTAGGTTAAGCATCCAGCGCAAATTACCTTCATCTACTTCAATGCTCTGAGCGAAGAAGGCTGATAGGCCCGCATCTCCTGTTTTTCTCTCAAGCAAGGCTTGAACGGTAGACCGCCGATCTAGATCGTTCAAAGGGATAGATTGCATAATTGCAATATTGTCGCTTTGCGTGTGACGATATTGGACAGGTGCGATGTCTGCAATGATTAGACGGTCAATCATCTGCGGATTTTGCAATGCTAAAATCATTGCGGCTTTACCTCCCATGGAATGCCCTAAAACATCCGCTCTGCCACCTAATTTAGAAATTACATGTTCTAAGTCTGAAGCGAGTGCTGTGTAAGTATTGTCATCGTCCCAGAAGCTATTCCCATGATTACGCAAGTCTACTGTCACAACAGGACGGTCCTTTGATAAATGCCGCGCAATAGCCCGCCAGTTTCGAGCTGAGCCAAACAATCCGTGTGCGATTAAAAGTGGTGTGCCAGTCACATCACCATAGGTGGTGAAATTTAAAAGATGGGGATCAGACATTACGAACCTTAAACCGTTATAAGTGATTTTCTTGACATGATTGAAATGCAATGGCCACTTGTCGAGCAGCAAAAAACGCAATAAAGGCGCTTTACCATGCAATTTATTGGAGATTTCCCGCAATGGCTGGCCCTAAAAAAGTTGTACTCGCTTATTCTGGTGGTTTGGACACATCAATCATTTTGAAATGGTTGCAGACCGAATATAACTGCGAAGTTGTCACGTTTACGGCTGATCTGGGCCAAGGGGAAGAACTGGAGCCAGCGCGCAAAAAAGCAGAGCTCTTAGGTATCGAGCCAGAAAATATCTATATTGAAGATATCCGCGAAGAATTCGTGCGTGATTTTGTTTTTCCAATGTTCCGCGCGAACGCTGTTTACGAGGGTTTATATTTGCTTGGTACATCGATTGCGCGTCCGTTGATTTCAAAGAGGTTGGTTGAGATCGCAGCTGAAACAGGTGCGGATGCCGTGTCTCATGGGGCAACGGGCAAGGGTAATGATCAGGTACGGTTTGAGCTGTCGGCTTATGCGCTGAACCCAGAAATTAAAGTTATTGCGCCTTGGCGCGAATGGGAACTACAAAGCCGCACTAAGCTGCTCCAATTTGCTAAAGATCACCAAATCCCAATCGCCACAGACAAACGTGGTGAAGCACCGTTCTCCGTAGATGCGAACCTACTGCACACCTCGTCTGAAGGTAAAGTGTTGGAAGATCCAGCGGTAGAAGCACCCGATTACGTATATCAGCGGACTGTGAAACCGGAAGATGCGCCTAATGTACCAGAATTTGTTGAAATCACGTACAAAAATGGTGATCCTGTTGCTTTGAACAATGTGGTAAAATCCCCTGTTGAAATGCTGACTGAGCTAAATGTGATGGGTGGGAGACACGGTATTGGCCGTCTTGACTTGGTGGAAGGGCGTTATGTTGGCATGAAATCCCGCGGCGTTTATGAAACGCCAGGTGGAACTATCATGCTTGAGGCTCACCGTGGTATTGAGTCTATTACTCTTGATCGTGGTGCTGCGCATCTAAAAGACGATTTAATGCCACGCTATGCAGAATTGATTTACAACGGCTATTGGTTCAGCCCAGAACGTGAAATGTTACAAGCGTTGATTGATCATAGTCAGAAATATGTGAATGGTGTTGTTAAGGTTAAACTTTACAAAGGTTCTGTGCAAACTGTGGCCCGTTGGTCAGATGATACGCTATATTCTGAAGCACATGTCACTTTTGAAGATGATGCCGGTGCGTACAATCAAGCGGATGCGGCTGGTTTCATTAAGATCAATGCTTTACGACTGAAATTACTGGCAGCGCGAGCAAAACGCTCTAAGTAGTTGTAATATTTGTACTAAAGCTAACAATTACGGAAGAGCCTAGTGCTTTCGTTATCGATTCTTTGACTCTTTGTTAGTAGGATGGACCTGAGACCGTAATAATTGTGCCTAATGGAGATGGTTAATTGTGACCACTCATTATATGCACCCAACTCGTGGTTTTAATGGAAATTGTCAAATTAAATTTAAGCTGTCTGCGTACCAGGACTGAGTTTTATTTCAGACATTCGATCATATAGATACTTTGCCTGTTGAAAAACGTCTTCCAAGTCTGGCGCGACTGCGGGCATTGGGTTTTCTGGCCCTACAAATCCTGTGCTGTCCCAAACTGCGCTATACCAATGTGGGGCCCAAACTCCATCTTGCGTATTTCCACCTTTAGGCCAGCTCAACATTTGATCTTCGAAAGGAATGCCCACAGCACCACAAATCTTTGTTAACATCATCTTTGGATCATCATGAATATCTGCACTGTCCACTACCAGTGGCTCAGCTCCAGACTCCCGAGAGACCAGATCAATAAGTTCTGCCTGTTGACTAAACCCAATATCATTAAGTGTTGGATTATTCCATTTCTTGACATAGCTTGCTAAGACACGGGCAGGATGACGAATAAGAAATATATTGGTTTGCTTCAAAACCCAATCGCGGCGAAAAGATGGGATGATGTGCTGTGTCATATGTTTTTGATAGAATAGTGGCTTGTCATTTGGTGCTGTGCACAAACATTTAGATATTACAGTTTCAGGGTCTGGATCCCCAGCTGAAATAATCGCATCTTTCATCGGATGATTAAGCCCTGTTGCTGCCAGATAAGCAGCATAGAACGGTTCATCCCAAACTCTGCAATCACTGCGCTGGGCAAAGGCATACATCATCGCCGTTGACAAATTGCGTGGCCCTGACCACATCGCAAGGTGTTTCGTCTGCCTCATGTTCCCCGACTTGTTAAATTCTAGAACAATGTTCCGTTCGCTATTTGTGTTGCAATACTTTGTAAATATATAATCGCAATAAACACAACCAGTGGTGAGAAATCAATCGCACCTGTGTTAGGTAAAAAACGACGTATCGGTGCATAGATTGGCTCTAGCAACCGATTAAGCCCGAAATAAATTTGTGCAACAATCGGTTGTTGCAAATTCAAAACCTGAAAGTTTACCAACCAGCCAATAATGATGTGCGCGATGAGTATCCACCATGCTACATTTAAAAGCGCCAAGAGAGCCACACCAAAAGCTGAAATCATGAAAACGGATCCTTTATTATATTTCAGAGAATTAGGCTTTGATCGTTGTTATGACAAGAGTGTCAACAAATACCAATGCTATACATTTGAATTAAACCCCTGATTATCCTTGCGTGATCATAGCTAAACAGGTTCAATTGCCGCCAACAACGCGCACAAAATAATACTAAGGAGCGAGGGTGTGGAAACTAAAAATAATCGAAAATCTATTTGGGGATGGTACTTCTATGATTGGGCAGCTCAGCCGTACAACACGCTTCTCATCACGTTTATTTTTGCTCCATACTTCTCGTCTGCAGTTGCATCAAACAGCGTTGATGGGCAGACGATGTGGGCAACTATGATTGCATTAGCTGGATTTTTTTTAGCATTCACATCACCTATTTTTGGAGCAATTGCTGACAGCGCGGGACCACGTAAACCTTGGATTTTTCTTTTTTCAATTATGTATATTATTGGGGCTGCCTACCTTTGGAATGCGACACCTAATATGGCAAGCGTGACAATGGTTTTGTTAATGTTTGCGATTGGGATGATTGGGATGGAGTTGTCGCAGACTTTTGTGAACTCCATGCTTCCGTCTCTAGCTTCTAGAGCCGAGATTGGTCGAATTTCGGGATCTGGCTGGGCTTTTGGATATGTTGGCGGCGTTGTCTCTTTGTTCATCATGCTCCTTTTCTTTGCAGAAAATGATTCAGGACTGACGTTTATTGGTATTGCTCCAATTTTTGGTTTGGATGGCGCAGCAAGAGAGGGAACACGTTTTGTTGGGATCCTTACTGCAGTATGGTTTTTTATTTTTATGATCCCGTTTTTTTTGTGGGTTAAAGATGAACCTAGACGGGAAGATATTTATAGTGCGGTTTCGAAGGGATTATCAGAATTATTTACAACACTTGGCAACCTTTCTCAAAAGCGCAGCCTGGCCGCGTATCTTTTGTCCTCAATGTTTTACCGCGATGCTTTGATCGGTCTTTACTCATTTGGTGGGATTTATGCGAGTGGTGTTCTAGACTGGAGCATTGTTCAAATTGGCATTTTTGGGATCGTGGCCGCTATTACCGGTGCAATTTTTTGCTTCATAGGTGGCTTTGTTGATCAAGCGATTGGGCCTAAAAAGGTTATTGTGATTTCTGTATCTGTTTTGATTCTCGTAAGTATTTTGATCATTGGCTTGTCACGTGAAGCCATTTTTGGAATTCCCATCTCTTATCAAAGCAGCTTACCTGATAACCTATTCATTTTCGCGGGTGCGTGCATCGGTGCAGCTGGTGGAGTCTTGCAAGCATCAAGCCGAACCTTCCTTGTAGATCAAGCAGATCCAGCGCGAATGACTGAAGCCTTTGGTCTTTATGCTTTGACAGGAAAAGCTACTGCATTTTTAGCGCCTATGCTAATTGCAGTGTTTACTTCTCTGAGTGGAAGCCAGCGTCTTGGCGTATCACCAGTTATTGGGCTCTTTGTAATTGGGTTAATTTTGCTTTTCTGGGTCCGTTCCTCAGATGAATATCGTTGAGGGGATTACAGTATTCGGACGTATATTATTGTGCTTTTGTTGACATTGGCGGCCTGTGTATCCAATGACCGAAGTGGATCCAAACAGGTAGGCAACAT
>MDTG01399618.1_pt1 | contig 25050 bp, 22 predicted proteins | sample 811421 | NCBI WGS metagenome assembly MDTG01 (sample SAMN05326645, study PRJNA326480) | marine metagenome | isolation source: seawater | place: Pacific Ocean: South East | collected 2011 | reverse complement strand
TGATGATCCTGTAATAAGGATTTTTTTATTTTTATAAAAATCTTGCAAAATCTTTAAATTAATTTGATGACGTTATTATCATATCAACAGTCATTATATATGATTCTATATCTCTACTTACTATTAAGTAAAAATATAATTATTTAGTTAGATATATAATATAATCCAGAATTAATGCCCAAATTTATCCTTAAAACTTTATAGATAATGAAACAAGTTCTGGAAATACTAATACCAACTTATAATAGACCCGAAAGCGCCCAAGCAGCAATTGAAAGTGTTTTAGTTTGCAACGATGATAGACTTACGGTCAGTTGTAATTCTAATGGCTTTGAACCTTTTTTAGAAAAATATCGCGAGAGTAACAAAAGGATTAAATATGATTGTTTTCAATCAAATAAAGGCCCAAATTTAAATATTAAGAAACTTTTGAACGAAAGTAATGCAAAATTCTGCATGCTATTATCAGATGAAGATAGAATAAACAGTAAAGATTATAAAAATATTTTAGATTATCTAGAAAACTTAGACGATGATATTAAGGTTGTTGCATGTTCTGTATTTGATAAGTTAAAAAATAATTATTATTGGAAACCTAGTTCGCGAATTTCAAGTTCTAATATCCATAGTTATGTCGCTTTGAGTCCATTATCTACATACATGACAGGGCTAATCTTTCGAGTGGAATCTTTAAAAGCCTTAAATAATGATGAGCTAATGAATCAGAGTGCTGGAAATTCATATATACACTTAGATATCACACTTCATTTACTCTTAAATGGAAAGCTCGGCTTTTTTCATGAAAGATTCGTTGAAAAGGGTGCAGATTTAGAATTTGGAGGTGACGGTTATTCACATAAGTCACAAGACCCATCTAATAATATGTCCAAAATTGAAAATCAGGACTTAAACCCTCATGTATACGGACCTAAAGCTAGAGTTCGCCAATTCTATTATCGTGAAAATATTCTAAATAAATTGAAGTCTCAGATAGGATTTATTTCATTTTGTATAGGGAAATTAAACTACATTGATTTTTTTTATAGAAGTATTTTAAGATCAGATAAACTTGTAGTAATGCCAAAGAACGTTGTTTTAAAGGAGGAGGTTTTAGCTGCTTATGCTAAATCAAAAGATAACAAAGAATTCTCAGGTTCAGCAGCATCCTTGATATTTACTTTCCTAATAGTTTTTCCAAAATTTGTCACATATCCTATATTTTTTATCATTTCAAACTTTAATAAATTAATTCTTAAATCATACATGTTGCATTTATATTTTTTTAAAAAAAATCATTAACATTAATCTTTTTTAATTCTAGTTAATTGTTATGAATTTAATGATTAATAACAAGTTGAAAAATAAAAATGTATAATTACCGACATGGAAAATAACATTACTAAAAATGTCTCGAATAATGTTGATGAAATAGATCTCAGGAAGCTTTTTGATGCTCTTTGGGAAGGTAAAAATACCCTTATTACATTTATTTTAACATTTTCGATAATTGCTGTTGTAGTTAGTTTAAGTTTGCCAAATGTATATCAATCTGAGGCTCTTCTCAGTCCAGTTGTTTCAGAGGGGAGTTCGAGTCAATCAATGCAAAATATAGGAGGATTGGCAAGCCTTGCTGGTATTAATTTACGATCTCAGCCTGTTGGAAACTCTACGAAAGCATTAAAAAAATTACGAACTCTTAGTTTTTATGAAGATAACATTCTTCCAAATATATTTTTACCAGATTTGATGGCTATGGATTACTGGGACTCTAAGAGCAATACAATTTTTTACAATAAAAAAGTGTATGACGGCGACACTCAGAAATGGACAAAAATGCCAACTTCACAAAAAAGCTTTAAAGATTTCAAAAAAATCTTAGAATTTTCGAAAGATTATGACACTGGTTTTGTCACGATTTCGGTAAAACATAAATCGCCATATATTGCTCAAGAATGGACAAATTTGATAGTTAATCAAATAAATGATTTTTTCAGAGCAAATGATAAAAGGGAAGCACAGGCAGCAATTAAATTTTTAAATACACAGATGGCTCAGACAAGTTATACGGAAATAAAAGAAGTCATAGCTCAATTGCTTCAAAATAAAATGCAACAATTAACACTTATTGAAGCTAACGATTTTTATGTTTTTTCGTATCTCGATCCACCTAAGGTTATGGAAGAGAAAATGTCACCAAATCGAAGATCAATTTCTGTTTTAGGAGCTGTTCTAGGACTATTTTTGGGTATATTTTTTGTACTAATGCGAGAATTTTATATTAATAATAAAGATTAGCATTGTATGAATGACTTTTTTAATTTATGCGACTTCGTAATAATAAATAAATTTTTTTGAGCAAAAAACATGGAGATTCTATTTATAGGTTATAAATGAGAAAGTTGTAAATGTTCAAGCTAGTAAGAAATCTTTTTAATCTTCTTTCATCCAATCAACGCAAGCGTTTTTATTTGCTTCAGATCTTAGTCATTTTAATGAGTATTGTTGAAATTTTGGGTGTTGCTTCAATTATTCCTTTCATGGCTTTAGTTGGCGATATGAGTCAGCTAAAACAAGATACATTTATAGCTCAGATATATCAGACAAGCGGATTAACTTCAGAATCACAATTTGTATTTTTTATTGGTCTCTGTGTATTGGTTATGTTATTTGTATCAATGACAATTTCAATATTTACAATATGGGGACTTTCAATGTTTGCAAATAGGATTGGAACTGAAATCGCTGACAGACTATATACACATTATTTAAGACAAGGCTGGTTATTCCATGCATCTGGAAGTAGCGCTCAACTTACAAGAAAAATAGCAACTGAAACTATGAGAGTTACTGGAGCAGTATTAGTTCCACTTATGGACATGAATTCAAAAATTATACTTTCCTTATTAATGAGTATAAGTATTTTTTTATATGATCCTAAAGTCGCTTTAATTGGACTTTCAATTTTTGCAGTTTCATATTTTTTTCTTTTTAAGGGTGTTAGAAACCGTTTAAATAAAAATGGAATCGCTATTTCTCAAGTAAATGAAGAGCGTTTCCGTTTAATGAACGAAGGCTTCGGAGGAATTAAGGATTTATTGTTACTTGGAAGAGATAACGACTTTATAAATCGTTTTAATAAGTCAGGTAAAACACTTGCTTACAGCCAAGGAACAAATTCTGCGTTACAACAGGCGCCTCGTTATTTTGTCGAATTACTTGCATTTGGTTCAATGATACTCCTGATTTTATACTTAATTGCTAGCCATAATGGTAATCTTGGTATGATTCTTCCAATACTTTCTGTTTATGCGATCGGCAGTATAAAATTGTTACCAGCTTTCCAACAAATTTATTCAAGTATTGCAATTATAAGAGCTAATATTCCAGCTTTTGAATCAATACAGCAAGATTTACATGATTCATTACACCAAGATATAAAATTACAAAAAGTTGAGCAAAGTTATCTCAATCCTAAAAATCATATATCTCTTAGTAACATTACTTTTACTTACCCCAATAAAGAAGAACCTGCACTTAACAAACTAGATATGGAAATACCTGCTAACAGCATAATTGGTATTGTTGGTCCATCTGGCTCTGGTAAATCAACACTAATAGATATTTTATTAGGCCTTATTGAACCGCAAAAAGGACAATTAAAGATTGATGACAAGATTATTAATGAAAGCAATAGAAGATCATGGCAAAACTCAATAGGTTTTGTAGCCCAAAGTATTTTCTTATCAGAAGGTACTATTGCAGAGAATGTTGGGTTTGGTATTCCAAGTGATCAAATTGATATTAAACAAGTCAAAAATGTTCTTAAACTCGCTCACTTAAATGAACTCATTGATAGCTTAAAGGATGGTATTCATACTAAAGTTGGAGAAAGAGGAGTTCAACTATCTGGAGGCCAACGTCAGCGTATTGGTATTGCAAGAGCTCTTTACCATAAAGCTGAGGTAATTGTATTTGATGAGGCAACGAGCTCACTTGATGGAATAACTGAAAAAATGATAATGGATGCTATTCACGACTTTGGCGGACAAAAGACAATTATATTGATTGCCCATCGACTTAAAACTGTCCAAAAATGCGACAGAATATTTTTTATAAATAATGGAAAGGTTGCCGATCAGGGTACTTATGAACAGTTGGTAAAAAATAATGAACACTTTAAAAATATGGCAGCACACGCATAAGGACATTAAATAAATATGAGCGAAGACAAAGTGCTAAATTTAATTGGAAGAAAAGAGGAACTTTTCGAACAAGATATAAAAATGTATGAGGAAGAGCTTAAAGAGATAGTCTCTTCGTCCACATTTTTAGTTATTGGTGGGGCAGGCTCAATAGGACAAGCAGTAGTTAAAGAAATATTTATGCGAAATCCAAAAAAACTTCATGTAGTAGACATTAACGAAAACAATCTCACTGAATTGGTTAGAGATATCAGAAGTTCTTTTGGTTATATCGATGGAGAATTTAGAACTTTAACTTTGGATATCTGCTCATTGGAATACGATGCTTTCATAGAGTCAGATGGAAAATATGATTATGTCCTAAATTTATCAGCTTTAAAGCATGTTCGCAGTGAAGAAAACCCTTATACATTAATTAGAATGATTGATGTCAATATATTTAATACTGATAAAACAATACAACAAGCTATTAAAAATTCAACAAAAAAATATTTTTGCGTTAGTACTGATAAGGCGGCAAATCCAGTCAATATGATGGGAGCTAGTAAAAGAATTATGGAAATGTTTTTGATGCGAAGATCTGAGAAAATTAACATATCCACTGCGAGATTTGCTAACGTTGCATTTAGTGATGGGTCATTGTTGGATGGCTTTAATAAAAGAATTGCAAAAAGACAACCGATAGCCGCACCAAGCGATGTTAAAAGATATTTTGTTACTTCAAAAGAAAGTGGCCAGCTCTGTTTGCTTAGCTGTGTTTTTGGAGAAAACAGAGATATATTTTTTCCTAAACTAAGTGAATCACTTCACTTAATTTCTTTCTCAGATATCGCAGTCAAGTATCTCAAAAACATTGGATATGATTCATATGCATGTAACTCAGAAGAAGAAGCTAGAGATCTAATTAAATCATTGCCTCAACAAGGTAAGTGGCCATGTTTTTTTACAAAAAGTGACACCACCGGTGAAAAAGATTTTGAAGAGTTTTATACTGAAAAAGAGAAGTTAGATTTAGATTCATTTAAAAATTTGGGTGTTATAAAAAATAAACTAGAATATGATGACAATAAGTTGATAAATTTTGAAAAAGCAATAAACAAAATTAGATCAGGCGCAGGATGGAAAAAAAAGTTAATTGTAAATGAATTTTTTAAATTGATACCAAAATTTGAATATGTTGATAAGGAAAAGAATCTCAATCAAAAAATGTAATTTTTCATATTGGTATATTAGATAAAATTTTTAGGAGAAAGATTGTGAACGAATTTAAGCTAGGTAACAGAACGGTTGGACCAAATCATCCACCACTTGTAATAGCAGAAATTGGAATAAATCATAATGGGTCATTAGAGAATGCCATAAGCTTGGCTGATAATGCAATTAATGCCGGTATTGAGGTTATAAAACACCAAACGCATGTTGTTGAAGATGAGATGACATCTGAAGCTAAATCTGTTATTCCTGGCAATTCAGATAAATCAATTTATCAGATTATGGAAGAGTGTGCGTTAAATGAGAAGGACGAGACTGCGTTGAAAGAACATATTGAATCTAGAGGTAAAATTTTCATTAGTACTCCATTTTCAAGAGCTGCTGCTGATAGGCTCGAGCGAATGGGCGTTTGTGCATACAAAATAGGTTCGGGTGAATGTAATAACTATCCTTTGATCGAACATATAGCAGCCTTTAAAAAACCGGTAATTTTAAGTACGGGCATGAATGATTTAGATTCCATAAGCCCTGCTGTTCAAATTTTAAGAGAAAATAATATTCCTTATGCCTTATTGCATACCACAAACATTTATCCAACTCCTGATCGCTTGGTAAGGCTTGGCGCCATGACTGAGCTTCAGAAAACTTTCGATGATGCGGTAGTCGGTTTATCTGATCATACAGTATCTAATCATGCCTGTTTTGGCGCAGTTGCTCTTGGAGCTTCTATTCTTGAGAGACATTTTACTGATTCAATGAAAAGAGAAGGTCCAGATATCGTAAATTCAATGGACCCATCAGCTGCCCAGGATTTAATTCTTGGTGCAAATACTATTTTTGAACAAAGAGGCGGTTCGAAAGGACCTGTTGATGAAGAAATGCCTACCATCAAGTTTGCTTTTGCTAGTGTTGTGTCTATAAAAGATATAAAAAAAGGAGAAGTTTTCACCAAAGAGAATCTTTGGGTTAAAAGACCTGGAACAGGTGAAATACTTGCTGAGGATTATCAATCAATTCTTGGCAAAAGTGCCTTAAATGATATCTCTTCTGGTCAACAACTTAAACTTAAAGACATACAATAATAAATTATTAAAATATTATAATAAGAATATGAACGTAATCGGTCTTTATGGTGGATCTGGATTTATTGGAAATTATTTTCAGTCAATGCTCAGAAAAACTAATGATGACTCTAAAGTATATCTAATACCTCATAGAGGTTCACCCGAAGAAATAAAAGCTGCTCTTAAAAAATTAAATTCACATGAATTGGAAGAATCAAAGAAATCTATAATTTATCTTGCTGAAAATAATGTTATTTCAGACGCTGACAGGAATGATAAGAGTTATACAAACAAGAATTTAGATAGACTTAATTTTATTTTATCAAGCACTAGTATTAAAGTTATTTATGCTTCTTCTGTTTCAGTATATGGTGATTTATCGGAGGAGCGGCATCATCCTAGTGATAAACTGGTAGCTACCAATACATATACTCATTCTAAATTGGAGTGTGAGAAATTGATAATTCAAGCAAATGGTACTATAGCTAGGCTAAGTAATATTTATGGCCCAGGTATGAGTGAAAAAAATATCTTATCAGATATATTGAGGCAGATATCAACAAAGAATCCTGATTCTATAAATATCCAAAATGGAACACCCAAGAGGGATTTAATTCATGTTCATGACGTGACATCTTGTTTGTTAGCAATGTCTAAGATTCAAGAGAAAGGTGTGTATAATGTCGCAACTGGTAACGATATTTCGATGAAAGACTTGGCAAGAATGATTCTTGAAGCCGCTAATCTTGAAGGATGTAAAATTGTGGAATCTAAACATAACACAACAACTTCTTGCATTTCATTGGATATTTCTTCTACAACAGAAACATTTAAGTGGACTCCAATTATAAGACTTAAAGATGGCCTAAAAGAATTAGTATAGAATATGAGTAGGAGTCTTAAATGAAGAAAATTATTGCTGTTTTCACAGGGAATAGAGCTGAATATGGATTGCAATATCCTGTACTTAAGGCAATTGATGCCCATCCAGACTTAGAATACAGATTGATTGTATCTGGAGCACATTTAGATAAAAATTTTGGTAATACTATACAAGAAATAAATGATGATGGTTTTGAGATTCATGCTGAGGTAGATATTCTTCTTGATGAAAGTTCTCCATTCGCTACATCTCAAGCAATAGGTACTGGTGTTCTTTCGATCGCGGACGCTCTATCAAAAATTAAACCGGATATTTTTGTTGTATATGCTGATAGATTTGAAGGTTTTGCAGCCGTAATTGCCTCTACACAAATGAATATTCCTACAGCTCATATCGAAGGTGGTGACATAACAGAAGGAGGTGCATTAGATGATTCAGTAAGGCATGCGATGACGAAACTAGCACACATACACTTTACAACCAATCAACAAGCTAGCAATAGACTGCTGGCAATGGGTGAGGCTCCATGGAGAGTGCATACAGTTGGTTTTCCTGCAATCGATCTTATCCAAGAAAATAATTACGCAACACCTGATGAATTAGTTGAACAATACAATTTAGATCTAGCTAAGCCAGTAATTTTATTTACTCAACATTCTGTTACAACAGAATTCCACGAAGCTGTTAACCAAATTAAACCTGCGTTACATACTATAAAAAAATTAGCACTTGAGGGAGCGCAAATTATAATTACTTATCCAAATAATGACGCAGGTGGAAGGAAGATTATTGATACTATAAATGAGTTTAATAGCAAAGAATTTTTAGGCGAAAAAAACATACAAATACATTCTTCTCTTGGAAGATATAACTATCACGGAATATTAGCTCTAGCTAAAAACTCTGATAACAAAGTCTGTTGTGTAGGAAATTCTTCTTCTGGCATAAAAGAAACTCCCGCCTTCGGTTGCCCAACTGTAAACATAGGATCACGTCAAGAGGGTCGACTCAGAGCTGAAAATGTGATTGAGGCAGATTATGATGAGGTTAGCATTTATAATGCCATATTAATGTGCGTCAATGATAAAAATTTTAGAGAAAATTGTCTAAAATGTTTAAATCCATATGGAATAGGAGATGCAGGTATTAAAATTGCCAAAATATTGAACGATACAAAAATTGAGCCTAAGAAATTACTTCGAAAAGAAATGATGTTATCTGGTATTGAAAAGGACGGCTGGTTTCAATAATACAATATGATAATAGATCACTCATTAAATCTTACAGAATCAAAATCATCAATTAGAGATTGTATAAAGTTGCTTGATAAACTAGATTTAAAAATTCTTTTTGTACTTGATGATTCAAAGAAGTTAGTTGGTACAGTAACTGATGGCGATATTAGGAGAGCAATTCTCAATGGAAATGATTTATTAGAACCTATTCATATAGCTATGAATAAGAATTTCATAAAGTATAAAAAAGGCGATGAAATATCTGATATTGAAAATAAAATTTTAAAGGATGATCTTCAGGCCATTCCTCTTTTAAATAGTGATGGAGTGATAATTGAAATTCATGCTGCAGGCGCTCACTTAAAAGAAGCTTTAAAAGAAAATACCGTTTTACTAATGGCAGGTGGTTTTGGAACTAGATTAACACCGTTGACGGATGAATGCCCAAAACCATTACTAAAAGTTGGAGACAAACCAATTATTCAAACTATTATTGAAAATTTTGTTGATTTTGGACTTCAAAATTTTATTATTTCTACTCATTATAAATCTGAAATGATCCAGGATTTCCTTGGAAAAGGTGAAAATCTAAATTGTTCGATTGAATATTTGAAAGAGGAATCGCCACTTGGAACAGCAGGTTGTCTGAGTTTATTATCAGACAAGCATCTCAATAAACCAATATTTATAATGAATGCCGATATACTAACCAAGGTAAATTTTACGCAACTATTAGACTTTCACATAAAAGCTAAGTCATCAATTACTATGTGTGTTCGAAACTATATGCACCAAATTCCATATGGAGTAATTAGAACTAATGAGCACTTAATTGAGTCCATAGATGAGAAACCAACTCAGGTTGCAAAGGTTAATGCAGGTATATATATAGTAAATCCTGAGATTATTAAAAACTTAAAAAAAGGTAAGAGCTTAGATATGCCAACCTTAATTAACAATGAGTTAGAAAAAAATAATTCTTCTGTGAGTGTTTTTCCAATTCATGAATATTGGCTAGATATAGGACAAATTGAAGATTATCAAAAAGCACAAGTAGACTTTATTTCCAATTTTTCAAATGAATAAAAATTTATTTGTTGCACTTATACCAGCTCGTGGAGGCTCAAAAGGAATTAAGAAAAAAAATCTTATTCCACTTAATGGGAAGCCTTTGATTGCATGGACGATTCAATCAGCACTAGGATCAGACTGCATAAAAAGAATTTTTGTTAGTTCAGATGATAACTCTATACTTGATATTGCAAAAGAATATGGAGTTGAATGCATTAACAGACCATCTGAGTTGGCAAAAGATACATCATCCATGGAATCTGTTGTCTTGAATTCTTTTATGAAAATTGAAGAAAAGGGAATAAATTTTGAGCATCTCATTTTACTTCAACCCACATCACCATTGCGAAATAACATTGATATTGAGTTGGCATGTAAAATTTATCTAAAATCAAATGCTGACTCACTTATTTCAGTCACTCATATAGATAACACTATCCTTAAAAGCTTAATTCCAGATAAAAATGGTTTTCTTAGGCCTGCATTTGAGAGTAAATTTCATAGCACTAATAGACAAGAACTACCTCAAGCATATAAACCAAATGGAGCAATTTATATTATTAACAAAAATCATTTTTTAAAAAATCCATCTTTTGTTCAAGAGAAAACTGTAATGTACGAAATGGAAAAAGAAAAAAGTATTGATGTTGACTCTATTGAGGACATTCATGAGATAGAAAAACTAGATTTAATTTAGTTCTATGAATAAATTTTTTGGTAAGATATGCAAAATTATTGATAAATAACAAAGTAATTTAGCATGCAACCAATGCCTATTATATGCTGAACATTTAAAGGTCAATATTTTTAAATTAATTTAATCAATGGTAATTAATTATGACTGAAGCATTTTTTGGACTTCCTGAACAAGTAGTTTTTTGTAAACGATGCGTAATATCAAATCAGCGTCCAAACTCTACTGTCGAGTTTAAAAATGTTAAGGAAGAAGAAAAAACAACCATAAACTTTGATGATCATGATATTTGTGATGCATGCCGATATCAGGACTCAAAAGCTGATAACATCGATTGGAAAAAAAGAGAAGACGCTTTAAAAAGTCTTTGCGATATGCATAGAAACGATAATGGTGATTATGATGTTATTGTTCCAGGCAGTGGTGGCAAGGACAGCGCATATGCCTCTCATGTATTAAAGTATAAATATGGTATGAACCCACTTACAGTTACATGGGCACCTCATAAATATACAGAGATTGGTTGGAAAAATTTTGAGAATTGGATCCACGAGGGTGGTCTTGACAATATACTTTTCACGCCTAACGGCAAATTACATAGATATCTTACAAAAGAAGCATTCACAAATTTACTTCATCCATTTCAACCATTTATTGTTGGTCAAAGAATTATCGGTCCAATGATGGCAGCAAAGTTCAATGTAAAATTAGTATTTTACGGAGAGAATCAAGCGGAGTACGGCAATAATGCTGATGAAAACTTCACTCCTACAATGGATAAAAAGTTTTTCTCTGTTGATGATCCAATGGATATAATGTTGGGAGGAAAATCTGTAAGAGACATAATTAACGAGACAGATTTTAAACTAAACGATTTCAAGCCCTATGTCCCACCAAGTGCAGAATATCTTGAGTCAAAGGGTATTGAGGTTCACTATCTGGGGTATTATCTTCCTTGGGATCCTCAAGAATGTTATTACTATGCAACTGAGCATACAGGTTTTCAATCAAATTCAGAAAGGACAGAAGGCACTTATTCTAAGTACAGCAGCATAGATGATAAAATTGATATGTTTCATTATTTAACAACGTTAGTAAAATTTGGTATCGGAAGAGCAACTTATGATGCTGCCCAAGAAATTCGAAATAATAAAATTACTAGAGAGGAAGGCATACAGCTGGTTAGAAAATTTGATGAGGAATTCCCAAAAAAATATTTTAATGATTTTCTTGATTACATATCACTTACCGAGAGTGAATTTCATTCTATTTTGGATAAATTTAGATCCCCTCATTTATGGGAAAAAGTTGATGGTGAATGGGTTCTTAAACATGCTGTTTGGCATAATCAAGAACGGCTTAAGTAATAGATAGAATGCAAAATGTTCGTGTAATTGCTCGTTTAGATATTAAAGGGCCTAATCTTATAAAAGGTATTCATCTTGAGGGATTAAGAGTTTTAGGTGATCCCCACGATTTTGCAAAGAAATATTATGAAGAAGGTATTGATGAAATCGTATATATAGATATCGTTGCAAGCCTTTATGGAAGAAGTAAATTGACTGAAATTGTAAAAAATGCAGCTAAAGATGTATTTGTTCCAATGACAGTTGGTGGAGGCATTAGAGGTATTGATGATGTAAGAGATTTGCTTAGAGCAGGCGCTGACAAAGTTGCAATCAGCACAGCTGCTGTCGAGAATCCAAATCTTATTCGTGATGTCTCTAGAACATTTGGTTCTCAATGTATGGTCCTTTCACTTGAAGCAAAAAAACAATCAGATTCAGTTTGGGAGGTATATACAAATTCTGGTCGCGAGAGAACAAATTTAAATGCAATTGAATGGGCAAAGCATGTCGAAGAACTTGGCGCTGGTGAAATACTTTTAACATCTATTGATGCAGAGGGAACAAGAAAGGGATTCGATTTGGAACTAATAAAATCCGTTACAGAAGTTGTAAACATACCAGTAATTGCATCTGGCGGGATGGGAAAATCTAAAGATTTAATTGATGCGGTCAATATAGGTGGTGTTAAAGCTGTTGCAATGGCAGATATTCTTCATTATGAGAGAGATTCTATAAGAGGCATTAAAAAAGAAATGTTCCAAAACAATGTCCCTGTGAGGATGCATTGTGAGTAGTTCAGTAACTATTTTAGATTATGGTATTGGAAATATTCTGAGTGTTGCAAGAGGTTTTGAGGCTATTGGCGCAAATGTTAAAGTAACTTCAAATCTAGAGGGTATTCAAAATGCTGAAAGATTAATACTTCCAGGTGTTGGAGCTTTTGCTAAGGGCATCGAACAATTAAAAAAAAACCAGTTTGATAAGGCTATTGTAGATGTTGCAAATCATGGAGTACCACTTCTTGGAATATGTCTTGGCATGCAATTTTTAATGGATTCTAGTGAGGAGTTTGGAGAAACTGATGGACTGGGACTGATTCCTGGTAAGGTAATTGCAATTCCCTCACAAAACAATGACGGAGAATCTTTAATAGTTCCCCATATTGGCTGGAGTGCACTTGAGACCTCTGAAGATAAAAGTTGGACAAATACCTTATTAGAAAATACACCTTTAAAAAGTTATGTATATTTTGTCCATTCTTTTTTTTCTAAACCTAATGATAATGATCATTTATTAGCCCATTGTATTTATGGAGGGAACAATCTTTCAGCAGTTATTTCTAAAGATAATGTTATGGGCTGTCAGTTTCATCCTGAAAAAAGTGGTACGATTGGACTCAATATTCTTAAAACATTTTTGAGCATATAAAACTCAATCACATAATAGGAAACACAATATTTTTTTCTGGCCGGGTATAATTAGAGAATAATTGAGAATTTTCAGATGATAATTAAAGATTGGAAAAGAGTCTTTCGCTCGATGTATTATTTTTTTAAACTCATCTTTGTTGGTAAAAAATATGATGTAGTTTTTGTAAGCTCTACATCCTTTAACAGAGGCGAGAATGGCGAAAATACTTTATTCAAACCACTAATTGAATTCTGTAACAAAAATAATTTAAGCTATATTGCATTCGAAGATACTGCTTTTGGAACGCAGAGAAACTATAAGATTAATAATAATTCAATACCTTTTGACTTTATAACTATTATTCAAATTATTTTAAGAAAAATTTATCATCTTATGCATGGAGAAATCTCAAATCATGACCAGGTGTATTTCAGAGAGAAAAAAATTTCAAAGATTATTAGAAAGATTTTTTTTCGTAAATTTAGCTCAAAAGTTTTCATAACACTAATATGGAATAATGTAACTTTGTGGAGATGCATAAATCCTATTGCTTGTGTCATTGATTATCAGCACGCTTTTATCTTTGATGGAGAGGATTCATATATAAATAATGGACGACCACCAAAACTAATATCAGATAATAATGTTGTTGCATTAGTTCATGGTCCAAGGTACAAAAATATATTGATGAACAGTGATAAATCAAATTATTATAATGAAAAGAATGTCATCACGGTTGGCTTAAAAAAATCTTCCAATCAACAAAAAAATTTATTTTCAAATAATAAAAAAATACTTTTTACACTTCAGTTAACTCCTGATTTTCAAAAAGAAGTAAATAAAAATTATGCTGAGATAGTTGAAAAAATTATTAATAGTAACGCAAATTTTCTATCTGAAAATAATTATGAAATTATTTTAAGACATCACCCAAGGTATGTTTCTCAAGATTGTCCTGATATAAATACAGATCATGATTTTGTAAGATTTGAAAATGAATATCCCATTTCAGATTTATTCAATGACGTTAGTCTGCATATGACTTTTAATTCAAATTCAGCTTTTGACGCAGCAGTAATTGGGATTCCTACAGTTTTCATAAATATGCATGAACAGACATCGCCTAGCGAAATGTTTTTAAATCAGTATCAATATCCATCAAAAGATTGGTTCATAAATGATTACGAGGATTTAAAAACTATTTTGACAAAAATAGATGATAAAGAAATTTTTAGTCAGCGTTGCAAAGATGTATATGAGTGGTCAAAAGAGTTTTATCATGATTTCGATGAAAAAGTATTTGGAGCTTTCTTATTAAATTATTTAAGTAATTACAAACATAAAAATGAGAATGAATCATATTAATAAAAGTAAAACAAGCGTAATTGTTACGACTTACAATGATGCTGAATACTTAAAAAGATCATTGCCTTCAATAGTTAATCAAAGTTTAGAGCCCCTTGAAATAATTATAATCGATGACGGCTCCATCAATAATGATGCACAATTAATAAGCAATTCGTTTATAGATAGCACAGATATATCTATAGTTTATAAAAAAAAATATAATGGCGGTCCATCTAGTGCCAGAAATGCTGGAATTAAAATAGCAAAAGGCGAGTTCATTCTTTTTGTAGATTCAGATGATGAATTACTACCTGATTCTATTGAATGGCGTCAAGAAATTTTGGAATCTCTTGGGAAAAATTATGCATCAGTTTATTGCAGTAGAATTGAACAAACAGAAAATAAATCAAATAAAATTGTAAGAGTATTAAATTTTGATGGAATGTTAGATGTTTCTCTAGTTGGGCGAATCAATGGAATTCCAGGACAAATTACAAATCATCTTTTTAGAAAGAGCATTTTAGCTGAGGCCGAAGGATACAATGAATTTCTTAAATTTAATGAAGATTTTGATTTAATTCTTCGCATTGCAAAAAAATCGATGTTTCGTGGAGTAAATAAAGTTGGTTTTATTCAACATATTCGAGGAGATTCATGGAGTAAAACAGATCCTTATATTGCCTTTAATGGAGTTGAAGACTTTCTAGAAACTGCTTTAAATAAAAAATTATTACCTTTAATTGAAATAAATAAGCGTAAAAAGGAAAATAGACTTTCATTGGTCAAAAAATTATTAGTGCAAAGAGAGAAATGGAGTAAGGTTAAACCATATATTGATGAGGCATTCGATATTATGGCACCTCAAAATATAAAAGAGCTAATAATATTTTCACTAAATAAATTTAAATAGAAATTGGTTATTTAAAATAAAAATATAACAGGAAATTTAATGCAGGTTTTACATATCATTACAGGCTTAAAAAGAGGAGGTGCAGAAACTCTGCTTTATAGAATTTGTCAATTTGATAAAGAGCACAATCATACAGTTATTTCTCTAACTGGTATGCAAGATTATGGAAAAATGCTAAGTGAGATTAATATTTCTGTTCATGCATTAAATTTTCCAAATGGAAAAATTAAAATTTCAGGCTTGTATAAATTATATAAACTTATTAAAAAAATAAAGCCAGATGTTGTTCAGACTTGGATGAGTCATGCTGATTTGATCGGAGGAATCATTGCAAAATTTGCGGGAATTAAAAATATTTATTGGGGCGTACATCATACTCATTTGATAAAAGGGAGATCTAAACGAGCAACAATTATGATTGTAAAATTAAATGCAATTCTATCCTCAATAATTCCAAAAAAAATAATTTACTGTGCGGAAAAATCAAGAGAAATTCAAGAATTAATAGGATATAAAAAATCTAAAGGAATAGTGATACAAAATGGCTATGATACTCAAAGATTTGTTCAAGATAGCTCTTTGGAAAAAAATTTTAGAAATGAGATGGGACTATCTTCAAACACTTTTGTCATTGGTCATGTTGGAAGCTATGATCCTTTGAAAGATCAAAAAACCCTAATAGAATCTCTTGCATATCTAAACCAAAAAAAATTTAAATTCATTGCTATTCTTGTGGGAATGAATTTAGATGGAAATAATAAAGATCTAGTTAACTTAATTAAAGATAATGGTTTGGGTGAATGCGTCCTTCTTCTTGGAAGTAGAAATGATATTCCAGCTATTATGAATGGAATAGATTTATTTATGCTTTCTTCTGTATCTGAAGCTTTCCCGAATGTTCTTAATGAGGCAATGGCATGTGGAACCCCATGCATAACAACTAATGTTGGAGATGCCGCTTTGATAGTTAATAATACTGGGTGGATTGTAGATTCTAGAGATTCAAAAGCTTTGGCTGACGCTTCAATTAAGGCAATGCAAGAGAAACATTCAGACAATGAATCTTGGGTTGAAAGAAAAGATGCTTGTCGTAAAAGAATTATAGAGAATTTTAACTTTAAGAAAATGTTGAAAAAATATGTTGAAGTATGGAGCACTAATGATTAAAGCTTGCAAAAGTAGCTTATTAAATACTAGAGAAAGTTAAATGTTTTTTTATGATGTAGCAAATTTGTTATTAATATTGATAGTAGTCTTAGTATCTTTTAGGCTCGGGTTTATTCCATTATGGCTATCCTTTTTTATGGGGATGCTTGCATTTACCCCTTTCTTTTTGAATTACGTTCTATTCTCTCCAAGTTATATGCCAGATCAATGGCAATACTTTCATATTACTCAAAGCATAAGATCTTTTAATTTAGAATTTTATGATAGCAGGCCAGTTGAAATTTCCAGTTGGATGTTAGCTCTTTTACCACTACCGTATATAGAAACCATTCAAAGTTTAGGTTTTTTCAATAGATTGATGGTAACAATTCTAGTTATTTGGCTCTATCATTCAAAAAATATAAGAGGATGGCCTCTTTTATTTCTAATTTTTTACCCAAGTTTATTACTTTATAGTTCGTTGGCTCTTAGGGATACTTTGGTTCTAGTATTTATGGTTTTATCGGTTATTTACTTCTTAGAAAATCGAAGAACTATAGGAATACTATTTTCTATCCCTTTGTTATTTATTAAATACCAGAACTTTTTTTTGATTATTGTTTTTTTTGTAGCCCACCTTTATTTCTCACGAGACTCTTTAATATATAGGTTCAGACATGTATTCTTAATTATTGTTATAGCTTCGATATCACCATTTTTGATGACAATAATAGAAATTTTGGATGTCGCAAGGTTTAACATGTTTGTAGAGGATGGAGGGTATAGGGGATCTTATAAAAACATGCAAACAATTGAAGACTTTTTAATTATAGCTCTTCAATCTGCTCCTTATTTTTTAATGAAACCTTTGCCATGGGAAGCAGACAGTTCTTTGCAGTTTCTTCAAAGTTTCGAAAACATTCTTATTTTTGTTTTCTTGGCATATATGTTTGTGAAGACCTCAAAATTTGACAAACAAATTGCTTTTAAGTGGTTTGTATATTTGATTGCTGCTTTTAGCATTTATGGATTAGTTGTATTTAATTTCGGCACAGCAGTAAGGTATAAATTCCCATTTATTGTCATCATCATAATTGGCATGGCTTATGAATTGTATTTAAAACATGGTAAATTAATTTTAAATAGAGGCACTCAAGCATAAAATTTGGAGTCAAGTTTGCAAAATTCTAGAGCATGGTTTTCAAAAACAGAAAACTATATTAATACTATCCATACATTTAAACCTTACAATGAAAAATAAATGTGTGGCTTAGCTGGTTATTTAGGAGAAGTTCAATCTCCCTCAGATTGCTTGCTAGAGATGGCTCAAGCAATAAATCATCGAGGTCCAGATAATACTGGTTTTTGGTCAAATAATGGTGTGGGTCTTGCGCATGCAAGGCTTTCAATAATTGATTTGAGTTCAGCTGGTCATCAGCCTATGCAATCAGCTTCAAGTAATTATGTCATGGTATTTAATGGAGAGATTTATAATCATAAATATCTTCGATCAGAACTGGAGTCAATTTCTAAAAGAAAATGGTTAGGTCACTCAGATACAGAAACCTTGTTAGCAGCAATAGAGCAATGGGGATTTAAAAATACACTTGCAAAAACAAAAGGAATGTTTGCTATTGCATTGTGGGACAAGAAGAAAAAAAAATTAAGCCTAGCTTGTGACAGAGTTGGAGAAAAGCCTCTTTATTACGGATGGATTGATAAAAAATTTGTATTTGCATCAGAATTAAAATCTTTAAAAAAGTTCCCAGGATTTGATAATAAAATAGATAGAAGCTCTTTGGCATTATTTTTAAGATTTAACTCAATCCCTGCTCCATATTCAATTTATGAAGATATATATAAGATAGAACCTGGTCAATTTATTGAGGTTGGATCAAAACCAAAGGAGCTTGAAAAACATTATTTTTGGTCGCTTGAAGAAATTTATAAACAAGAAAGGATTAATAAATTTGTTGGTTCTTCTTCTGATGCAGTAAATCAACTTGATAATGTTTTATCAAATGCAGTAGCTTCCCAGATGCAGTCAGATGTTCCACTTGGAGCTTTTTTATCTGGAGGAATTGATTCAAGTACTATTGTAGCTTTGATGCAACATCATTCTAACCATGATGTAAATACGTTCTCAATAGGTTTCAATTCAAAAGAGTTTGATGAAGCAAAACACGCTAGCTTAGTTGCTAAGCAACTTGGAACTAATCATTATGAAAAATATGTTTCTAATGAAGATGCTTTAAATGTTATACCAAACTTACCGACTATATATGACGAACCATTTGCTGACTCCTCTCAAATACCGACTTACCTGGTTTCAAAGTTTGCCAAGCAAAAAGTTACTGTAGCGCTGTCGGGTGATGCAGGTGATGAATTATTTGGTGGATATAATCGATATATTTTTAATGAGAGATTATTGAAAAATATTTTCAAAGCACCTTCGTCAATTAAGAAATTAATTTCAAAAATCCTATTTGGTATCTCTGAAGAAAAATGGAATAGTCTTCTGGGAAGTTACATGAGCAAACATTTTAATAATATTGGTCACAAAATCCATAAAACTGCAAGTGTCATATCTTCTGAATCAATTCTTGATTTACACTTTAAATTAATCTCTCAAATACATGATCCATCAGATTGGTTAAAAGAATCAGGCGAATATAAAACATTATTTGATGATGATATTGAGCGTTTTGCAGAATTAGATTCTATTGAAAGAATGATGGCATATGATTTACTATCATATTTACCTACAGATATACTAACAAAGGTTGATAGAGCTTCGATGGCTGTATCTCTTGAAACAAGAATTCCATTTTTAGATCCTGATGTAATAGCATTTTCTGCATCATTGCCCATTGAGTATAAAATTCGTAATGGTGTGAGCAAATGGGTGCTGCGTGAAGTTTTATACAAATATGTCCCAAAAAATATAATTGAGAGGCCTAAAATGGGATTTGGGGTTCCTTTGGCAGAATGGTTGCGAGGACCTTTAAAAGATTGGGCTGAATCACTGTTGGATGAAAAACGTTTATATCAAGAGGGATTTTTTAATGTAGAATTTGTGCGAGGTAAATGGTTAGAACACTTAAGTGGAAAACGAAATTGGGGTTATCAATTATGGAATGTTTTAATGTTTCAAGCATGGCTTGAAAATAATTAATCAATTTATGGAGAGAATTAATGCAACGAACTGATTCACCAATAGCCATAGTTGGTTTAGGCTATGTTGGCTTGCCGCTTGCAGTTGAGTTTGGTCGCAAGAGAAAGGTAATTGGATTTGATGTAAATGAATCGAGGATTGAAGAATTAAAAAAAGGTGTTGATAAAACACTTGAAACTACTGATGAAGACCTAAATGATGCGATTTATCTGAGTTTCACAAATAACATTAATGATATTAAAAATTGTCAGATTTTCATCATTACAGTCCCAACACCAATTAATGTTAATAAAGAGCCTGATTTAGATCCTTTAAAAAATGCAAGTGAGGCAATAGGGTCCATACTAAAGGAGAATGATATTGTAATCTATGAATCTACTGTTTATCCAGGAGCTACAGAAGAGGTATGTGTCCCAATTCTTGAAAAACATTCTGGATTAACCTACAACAAGGAATTTTATTGTGGTTATTCTCCAGAAAGAATCAATCCTGGTGACAAAGAACATCGCATTACAAATATAAAAAAAGTTACCTCTGGATCAAATGCAGATATTGCAACTGAGGTTGATGCTCTTTATAAAGAAATTATTAGTGAAGGTACTTATAAGGCAAGCAGTATAAAGGTGGCGGAGGCAGCTAAAGTAATTGAGAATACTCAAAGAGACGTCAATATTGCACTTATTAATGAATTATCATTAATATTTAATGAATTAGATATTGATACAAAATCTGTTCTTGAAGCTGCTGGCACTAAATGGAACTTTCTTCCATTTAGCCCCGGCCTTGTCGGCGGGCATTGTATTGGCGTAGATCCTTATTATCTCACCCACAAGGCAATAGAGGTTGGTTTTAAACCTGAGATGATTCTTGCTGGAAGAAAAATAAACGATAACATGGGTTTTTTTATTGTTGATCAAGTATTGAAGTTAATGATTGAAAAAGGTATTGATACTGAAGGCGGAAACATTTTAATTATGGGCCTGGCTTTTAAAGAAAATTGTCCTGATATTAGAAATACAAAAGTTATCGATTTGTTTAGAGGCTTCAATAATTCAAATTGCCATGTTGATATTTATGATCCATGGGTTAATAAACAAGAAGCATCAAATGAGTATAATATTGAGCTTATTGAGCATCCCATAAAAGCGAAATATGATGCAATAGTCCTGGCAGTTGCACATGATATTTTTAGAGATCTTCCATCAAAGGAGATCAAGTCCTTTGGTAAAGATAATCATGTAATTTATGATATTAAATATCTGCTGAGTGCTGATGAGGTTGATGGAAGATTGTAAATGACAAAATACGAAGAATTACAAGAATTTTTAAGAAGTAATCAGAGCACTTGGTTAATAACTGGTGTTGCAGGATTTATTGGTTCAAATCTTCTTGAAAAGTTACTTGTTCTTAATCAAAAAGTTATAGGTTTAGATAGTTTTGATACTGGTTACCAACATAATATTGATGAAGCTATCCTTGATGCAAACAAAACTGTTGGTAAAGATATAAGTAATAACTTTAAATTTATTGAAGGAGATATAAGTTCATTAGGTGACTGCAAACAGGCATGTGAGGAAGTTGATTTTGTCTTACATCAAGCTGCACTTGGCTCTGTTCCAAGATCAATTGAGGATCCTATTGGTACGAACAAAGCAAATATTGATGGGTTTGTAAATATGCTTGTTGCTAGCAGAGACGCAGGTGTTAAAAGATTTGTATATGCTGCATCTAGTTCATCATACGGTGACAACAACGACTTACCAAAAAAAGAAAATATAATTGGTAATCCTTTGAGTCCCTATGCAGTCACCAAAGTTGTGAATGAACTTTATGCAAATGTTTTTGCAAAAAATTATGATTTAAAAACGATTGGATTAAGATATTTTAATATTTTTGGCAAAAGACAAGATCCGGATGGTGCTTACGCTGCAGTAATTCCTAAGTGGATATCGTCCATTATTAATAATGAGGATGTTTTTATTAATGGAGACGGAGAAACCAGTAGAGACTTTTGTTATATTGAAAACACTATACAAATCAATATCTTGGCAGCTTTGACTGATAATAATGAAGCAATTGATCAGGTATATAACGTTGCTCTTAATGATAGGACAAGTCTCAATGAACTTCATCAAATGCTCGAAGAAAAGCTAATAAAAAAAATTAATCAATTAGAAAAGAAAAATCCAATTTATAGAGATTTTAGGCCTGGCGATGTTAGGCATTCGCAAGCAAGTATTGAAAAGGCAAAAAAACTTCTAGACTATCAACCAGAGTATAAGATATCTGATGGGTTAGATGAGGCAATTGAATGGTATATTAATTTTCTCAAAAAAAAATAACATAGCAAAAGATGAAGATACTAATTCTTGGAACAGTTCCAAATGATTTATTAAATTTTCGGGCTGATCTAATTAAAGACTTTAAAAAAAAAGGTTATGAGGTTACAGCATCATCCTCCTCACTTGACTCAAAATCAATTATCCATATGAATAAATTGGATATTTCCTATGAGCAAATATTTCTAAATAGGCACGGCTTAAATTTTACAGGAGATATAAGAACGCTATTTGATTTATTAAATTTACAAAAAAAACAAAAACCAAATTTAGTTTTAGCACATGGTATTAAATTAGTAATATGGGGAGGTATTTCAGCAAGAATAAGGGGCATACCATTTTATGCATTGATAACTGGACTTGGTTTTGCATTTCAGGGCGTATCATTTAGAAGAAAATTGCTAACAAAACTAGTTTCTTTTTTGTATAGAATTGCTTTAAAAGATTCAAAAGCTGTAATTTTTCAAAACCAAGATAATAGAGATTTATTTATTGAAAAAGGTATTGTAAATCCCTTAATAACGCATATTGTTGATGGGTCAGGCGTAGATATAGAAAAATATAATTTTTCAAAACAACCTGATACTGATGTAAGCTTTTTGTTGGTATCACGTTTGCTTGGAGAAAAAGGCCTAAGAGAGTATGCAGCTGCTGCTAAAATTGTTAAAAATAAATTTCCTAAAGCTCAATTCGAATTAGTAGGCTCAGAGGACGAATCACTAGACGCAATTTCTATAGAAGAAGTTAATAGTTGGTCAAATTATGTTGACTATAAGGGTTCAACAAATGATGTAAGACCATTCATAAAAAAATGTCATGTATATGTTTTACCCTCATATCACGAAGGATTACCTAGGAGCACATTAGAAGCTATGTCAATGGGCCGACCAGTCATTACAACCAATGCTGTTGGATGTAAAGAAACTGTAGATGATGGCATCAATGGTTTTATAGTACCTGTGAGATCGATAAAAACATTAGCAAACAAAATGATTTGGTTTATTGAGAACAGAGATAAAATTAAGATTATGGGCGAACAAAGCAGAGAGATTGTTGAGAATAAGTTTGACGTTCGCATTATCAATCAACAAATGCTAAGAATAATGGGAATTGAGTAAATTTTCCTTATGTGTTGATGACTTTTTGTCTGCAGTTTATTATATAAAACATTAATCACTAAAATCATACATGAAATGAATATTGAAGAATATTGGGATGATATAGATTCCAGACTTGAAAAACTTCTCAATGAAGGGTTTGTGAAATTACCATCATTGAGCATGCTTAATTTAGAAAATGTTGCCTCAGATATTTCAGACGAGATGGGCTCATTAACATTTAAAGAACTTGGATCATCTCATAAAAATTTTTTAGATGAGCTCTCAATTGATAAATACTTGACCCCTAAGTTACTTAAGATTGCATCAGAAAAATTTAGTTATAAAGGTGATGATTCGAACCAATACCATGTTGCAAGGAAGGTGGAGCCTGGAAATTCTAAGGAAATGTTTAGAGCTCATTTTGATTCACATCTTTTTACAATGGTCTTACCCATTAAAATTCCTGAAACTAGCGATAATGGCACTGCAGGAGATCTAATATATTTTCCATATGCTAGAAAAGTTCCAGAAAACGAAATCACTAATTTTATCGGAAAAGCCTATTATAAAAGGTACGCATCAAAAGAAGGAATGGAAAAATTCTCTTCAAATTGTTCAAAAAAAGTTGACAATTTTAGAGATTATCAACCATTACTTTTTGTTGGAAATACAACTTTACATACCAATTACCCGGTATCGTCAGATTGTTCAAGTTATAGATTAACTTTATTAGCCCATTTTTTTGACCCATCGCCAAAGTATGGTGTTGGGGGGTTATTGAGACTAATAAGAAATAGATAACTAAATGATTCAATTTGAAAATTTATGTCAAGAAACTCCATATCTAATTTTTAAAGAAAAATATGAAGAATCTCTAAAAGCAAAGCAAAAAAATATTGAAGCAATAAGCATATCTTCATATTCGAATGAAAAAAAAGAAGTCAATGCAAGATATGTAAATCTCAAATTTGTAAATGAAAGAAAATTTATTTTCTTTTCAAATTATTTGTCTCCAAAATCAAAAGAATTCAAAAATCATAATCAAATTACAGTTCTTATATATTGGAACAGCACGAATACTCAAATTAGAATGAAAGCTTTGATAGAAAAAACAAGCAAAGATTTCAATCAATCATACTTTTCACAGAGAAACAAGAAAAAAAATGCTTTGGCAATTTGCTCAGATCAATCCCGTTCGATCGATTCTTATGAGAGTCTTCAAAATAAATTTGATTTCTCGTTGAAAAATAATGACCTTAATAAATGCCCTGATTATTGGGGAGGATATTCATTCATACCTTTTTATTTTGAATTTTGGGAGGGGCATGAGTCGAGGATTAATAAAAGAGAAGCTTATGAACATCAAGACGGAAAATGGATTCATAGTTTTTTGCAGGCGTGAAACATTTGCGAAATAAATTAATTAGTATAAAATTCTTCTCAAATATGACTTATTTACCCTTTCTTCTTGTTTAGCACCATCTTGATTTCAATTAATTAATCTATGATTTTTCAACTTACTTTTAAAAGGTATTTCTCATAGCTACACAAAAAAAACATAATACTCCTATTAATCAAATGATTAAGGCAAGTGAAGTGATGTTAATTGACAGCGATGGAGAGAAACAAGGAATTATTCCATTAGTTGATGCTTTGGAAGCGGCAGAAAAGGCATCTCTTGACTTAGTTCAAGTATCCCCATCACATTCAAATCCTGTTGTATGCAAACTTTTAGATTATGGAAAACATCTTTTTGATAAAAAAAAGAGTTCCTCTTCATCAAGAGTAAAAGTAAAGAAAAATACTACAAAAGAAATTAAATTTAGACCCTCAACAGATGTTGGTGACTATAATATTAAATTAAAGAAGATTAAAAGCTTTATTCTTGATGGAGATAAGACTAAAATAAGCGT
>MDTG01091929.1_pt1 | contig 25050 bp, 23 predicted proteins | sample 811421 | NCBI WGS metagenome assembly MDTG01 (sample SAMN05326645, study PRJNA326480) | marine metagenome | isolation source: seawater | place: Pacific Ocean: South East | collected 2011 | reverse complement strand
TAATATCCATGATTACAAAAACAAATACAATAATTTCTTAGAATAAACTTATAGTGCGTAATTATTAATAATAATTAAAATATTTAAAGTTATTATATATGGCGATGAATCTAGAATTAAAGAAGTTTGATATTTCACAAATCCGTGATGATAATGTCGTTGTTTTAATTGGTAAAAGAGATACAGGGAAATCTTTCTTATGTCGTGATATTTTATATAGCCATAAAGATATTCCAGTTGGTCAAGTAATTTCAGGCACAGAAGGGGCAAATCAATTTTATCAGAAGATAGTCCCAAAGTTATTTATCCATGAAGAATTTACAACTGAAGTAATTCAAAATATGTTAAAAAGACAGAAGCTAATGATACAAAAAATGAATGGTGGAGAAGTTACCACTGACCCTCGAGCATTCTTAATTTTAGATGATTGTTTGTATGATAATACATGGTCAAAAGATAAGTTTATGAGATCGATATTTATGAATGGACGTCATTATAAACTTTTATTCTTATTAACAATGCAATATGCTTTAGGAATTCCCCCGAATCTACGAACAAATATTGACTTTGTATTCATTTTAAGGGAAAACTATGTATCGAACCGTAAACGTTTGTATGAACATTATGCCGGTATGTTTCCAACCTTCGAGATGTTTTGTCAAGTGATGGATCAATGTACTGAAAATTATGAATGTTTAGTCATTAATAATAATGCAAAATCAAATAAATTATCAGATCAAGTTTTCTGGTATAAAGCAGAACCCCGCCCTGATTTTAAAATCGGGGCTGATTCATATTGGTTATATTCAAAAAATAATTATTCGAATGAATATATTCAAAAAGAAGAAAATTATGGAAACATAAAAAAACCGGTACAAGTAAATAAACTTTATTAATAATTTAATGCTCTTACAGCATCTTTAATACTTTCTTTACTACGGTCATGTCCATTTAGTTTTTCTATTGAACCATCACCCTTTACGACCATATAAGAAGGGAATCCTGATACAGAACTCTTAAATTGCTCCATTCCTGGAGATTCATCGGTTGTCATAACAAACTTAACTGGTGAACCAGCCCCTGTTGTAACACTTGTATCCGCTACTAATTCTTGGAAAGCGGGTTTCGCTCTCTTTGAGTGACCACACCAATCCCCATAAACCATGTGGACTTCAATTGGTGCTCCTCCACTTGGGACTCCACTTGGTTCTTCAACTGGGTGTCCGGTTGTTTCAAATGAAACACTTTTTTGCGTAGGTGCTTCTACACCTTGAATCCCTTTAAATTGAGTATCAAGTAATGCTCCTGATGTTGATGATGGGTCCCATGGTTTAAAATCAGTCCCTAGAACGGCCCCTTGGCTTCTTTGTTCACCAAGATTCTGCATAATTTGTGGTGTTAATGTCCCTAAACTCTTCATAGTTAAGTATTCCTGTTGCATTGATATCGGAATTTTTTCTCCATATTCATCATCTTTTCCAGTGGATGCATAAACATCTGTATCAGAATCCCAAGCATTTATCCATCCTTGTCCAAAGGCTCCTTTTTGTTCAACTAACGGAGATCCAAATGCCCCTACTTCTGTTGGTTTAGTTGCGGCTGCAGCAGCCGGTGGCGGAGGAGTCGCCTTGGGGGCTGGTGGCGGAGGAGTCGCCTTGGGGGCTGGTGGCGGAGGAGTCGCCTTAGGAGCCGGGGGCGGAGGAGTCGCCTTAGGAGCCGGGGGCGGAGGAGTCGCCTTAGGGGCCGGGGGCGGAGGAGTCGCCTTAGGGGCCGGGGGCGGAGGAGTCGCCTTAGGGGCCGGTGGTGGAGGGGTTGGTTTAGGGGCCGGTGGCGGAGGAGTCGCCTTGGGGGCTGGTGGCGGAGGAGTTACCTTCGGGGTAGGGGGCAACGGGGCTACCTTTGGGGTAGGTGGTAACGGGGCTACCTTTGGGGTAGGTGGTAATGAAGCAACTTTTTCAGGGGGGACATCAATAACAACTTCATTAATTAAATCAATATCTTGTCCTTCATCGACACCAAAAATATCAGCTATATCCGGAGCACCAAGGGTTTCATCAACACCTTCAAAAATGTTTGTACTTCTTGAAACAATTAGTAATAATGCAACAACCAATAATAACATACATAAATCTTCCTTTTTCATTTATATTTATACATATATAATTTTTTTATAAAAAATAGAAAAAAAAATAAAGAATTCTAAATGAAATAATTATAACTGAAAATCTTCTAATTTCCAATATTCAAATCCATTTGGAGGGACAGGTCGACGAATAATAAATGGTAATTTTTTTTGATTCAATTCTTCAATTGCGATTTCATAAACACTATTATAGTCCTTTGAATTTTGAAGAAAAGAAATTCCACCATTTGTTAATTGCTGTGCCCTTTCTGAAATAATTTTTGTTCTTTCGTATTTATTCAAAAAAGGTTTCGTAATGTATTCTTTTTTCATCTTTTCATAATTTTTATAGAATGTGTTTAAATCTTCAATTGAAGATGTATCTTCAATAATATATTCCTCGCTATCAGATGAATTATCTTCGTCCATATTTATAATTTAAATATATATAATATTCAAATTTTAAATAATTATTGATTAACCCATGTCTGTTTGCAATGCTTACAAATATACGAAAATTTCATTGATTCATACTCATACTTAATATACAGTATATCCGAAGGTTTTTTTTCTTTAATTGAAGGGCATTCTTTATTGGGACACTTAATATTTGGGTTATTTTCAATTGTTGGAAGTGTAATATCTTGTTCTAAATATTTATTCTGATTTATAATCTGACTTAAATCAATACGATAATCATTATTATAGATGCAGGTTGTTCCAGTATGTTCTTCCTTATGACCACAAACCTTACAACCTAGATAAAGTTTAGAGTCCTTATCTGAAACATAGTAATTAAGTTTCATATCACATTGTTTACATAAATTCAAATCCATATATTTATACTTATTTATATTTAATTTATAAATAGTATTTATCAAATTTAATTGAAAACTTGTTTTGATAGTTGATGATAGTTCTTTAAAAGTAATTGATAATCAATAAGAACATTAATTCTATAGAATGATACTGTTATTTTTCTTTTTTCTTCATTTTTCTTCTGATCGAGTAGATTTTGAATATTCTTATTGTATTTTTTAAATTCATTCTTCATATCTTCTAAGAAAATATGGAAGCCGGTAGGTGGATGAATATAATTCTTAAGAATTAATGTATTAATAGTATCATATTCTATAACTTGATTATACAATTGATTCATCGGTGTTTCATTTTTTTCTTGACCTGGTTCATGATGTAATGGATTCTTGTCTAATAATGACTGGATTGTTAGAAGAACAGTAGTTATATCCATAACAGTTGTCCATTTAGGACCTGACCATGTACCAAGGATGGATAAACATACCTTACCAAATCCCTTTGTACCATGACCAACATAGATATTAGGGTGGATTCTTATATTATTCCTAGATACATAAGTTATATCAGGTGGTGAAAATGGATAGTTCTTGGGGAAATAAATATTAAAAAATAAGAATCCACCTTCATATAGTGAGTCTTTAGGCCCTACAATCATCGCTTTCGCTTCGAAAAAATTATCCTCATTAAATTGAATGTAAATTCCAAGAGAATTTAAATTTTGTTTGGATATTTCTTTAATATCTTTATTTAAGATTCTTTTCAATGCATTCTTCTCCATCTTATTATTAATATCGTGTATTCTTTTTTAAATATTAATTTAAATTTGAAAAAATTAATACATAAAAATAAAAATATATCAAAGATATTATGGTTAATTTAGAATTGTTGGATTTTCTTCAAAAACATCCAAAAACAGAAAATGGAAAACACACACACATCATTTATGCACCAAGTCCTGGAAAATCCTATACAATACCAAATAATGAAATAGATGACTTTTATAAACTCCTTACGAAATCACTCTTTACAAATGGAGATAAAATATCTATTGTTGAAAAAATACAATCCGTTTGCCGTTTAGTCGTAGATTTTGATTTTAAATATAAAAAAAAGTTGTCTGATCGTCAATACAATGATAGTATTCTAACAAAAATTATTCATAATATCTTTTCTAATATTGAAACCCTTTACAATCTTTCAGAGGAGCAAAAAGTCTGTTGGATTATGGAAAAGGATAATATATGTAATGCGCCTCAACAGGGATATGAATCCAAAGATGGTATTCATCTCTTATTCCCTTATATTATTGCTGAAAAAAAGACTTATCGTAAGTTACGAGAATTAATGTTAGAATCGGATTATCATCAATTCTTTGAAGAAGAGGAAAAAGAACCACCCTCAAATACGATGGATGAGATTATTGATGATGCGATTTATAAGGGGGGGAACTGGTTTATTTATGGTTCTGGAAAACCTAAGGAAGATATGAAATATAAATTAACTGGTATTAAAAAAGTATCAGCAGATACTTTAATCAGTCTCCCGGTTGATATATATTTGGACGAACCATTGGAAATTATGAGAAATAATAGTGTGATTAACCATGATGAAATCAATGTCGAATACACAGAATTTTTGAATAATCGACTTAAAACTAAAACACTAAGGACTAGTAGTTCAATGGAAAGTGTGGAATCAGTGGAGATACTTCCTGCTGTGCTTACAGCAACCCAAAAACATGATTTAGAAATCGCAAAAAAGTTAACGATGATTTTATCCGCAGATAGAGCGGGTAATTATACGGATTGGCTTGATATAGGATATTGTCTACATGGTATTTCACCAGATCTTTTGCAAACATGGATAGCATTTAGTATGAAATGGAGTATGTACAATGATCAAACTGAATGTAACAAGCAATGGGAATGGTTCCAACGAAACAATAACAAACAGATTACAATCGCATCTTTACATTTTTGGGCTAGGCAAGATGACCCTGATAAATATGAAGAGATAAAAAAAGAATCACTTGAAAACCTTGTAGTCCTTAGTATTAAAGGAGATAAGGCGACGGGTCCTCATGCTGATGTTGCAAATGTGATTTTCCACTATTTTAAGGATAGATTTGTTTGTGCGAATATCAAGGAAAATCTTTGGTATTATTTCAATGAGTATATTGGTGGGAGATGGGAAGTTACAGAACAAGGTCATAGATTAAGGTCTCGACTTTCAAATGAAATAGTTGATTTATATGCATTTTATTTAAATAAATATCAAGAAAAAGCTAGATTAGAAGAAGAAGAATCAGAATTCCGTCAAATATACGATACCCGTGTTGCGAATTGTGGGAAGGTAATTGTTAAATTAAAGGATTCAAGTTACAAAGATAAGATTATGAAAGAATGTAGAGAATACTTTTATGATAATAAATTCTGTGAAAAACTGGATGATCAAAAACATTTGGTGGGGTTCGAGAATGGTATTTATGATTTAAACAAAGGTGTATTTCGTGGAGGATTACCTTCGGATTATGTAAGTCTAACGACAGAGGTTATCCTCCCTGTCCCCAAAGCAATGATGCCCATCGGGATTGATGATATTATGGAAGTATCCAAAGAAATTGAGAATTATTGTGAATTAAATGATGGGTTGAATGACTTTCTAGAAAAGGTATTCCCTAATCCTGATGTAAGGGAATATACACTACGATTTCTATCGAGTTGTTTATCTGGTGAGATAAGGGAAGAAAAGTTTTACTTTTGGACAGGTTCAGGTGGTAATGGTAAATCAAAGTTAGTTGATTTGATTGAATTATCTGTAGGAGAATATGCTCGGTCAATGGATGTTGGATATCTAACAACCAAGAAAGGGTGTTCTGCTTCAGCATCACCTGAAGTAGAGAGTATTAAGAGTGCACGATTTGTGTGGATGTCGGAACCAGAGAAAACAGATACAATTTATGTTGGAAAATTGAAGTTGATGACTGGGGGTGATAAGATGACAACGAGAGGTTTGTATAAGGAGACAACACAATTCAAACCTCAATTTAAGATAATTCTTATGTGTAATGATCTACCAAAATTGGGTGGAAATGATGGTGGTATTTGGAGACGTATTGAGGTGGTAGAATACATTTCAAAGTTTACGGATGAACCCAGACCAAGTCCTGCTGATCCATATCAGTACAAGGCGGATGAACAATTGTCAAAGAAGCTTGAATTGTGGAATACGTTGTTTGTTATTAAACTTCTAGACAAATATCGTAAATACAATATTGAAGGGACAAAACCACCGAAGGAGGTCAAGGAAAAAACGAAGGCGTACCGTACATCAAATGACATTATTGCGAACTGGATGAATGATGATATTGTTGAAACGGATGAATTCTATTCTTTTGATGATTTGTATGATTCATGGGAAAGGTGGTGTGATGAAGAAGGTTATCATTCCAAACAGAGACCAGATAAACGTGAAGTAAAGGCAACATTGTTAAAGTTTCAAGAGAAGACAGAGTATGGATTAGTTCTTGGTAAGAATAAGAAGGATGATTGTCCAAATGGAACACGGAATAAACCAAAGTTTAACTTAAAACCTATTGATGATTAATTTGTATTGTTAGAATATGTTTCATTGAAATCAATTGCGAGACATTCTTCTATCATTTTTGTTGGAGCATAAATGCCTTGAGCAACAAGTAATGCCGTGGTCCCACCAACAACTACTAATGTGATGATCCATCCAAAAAATACTTTCCATGCGATTTTCCAATTAATTCCCGAACATTTTTTTACATCCTCTAAAGCAGCAACACCCATGGTAGCACCTACTTGACAGTGTGTTGTTGATAATGGAATCCCTAAGCGACTACCGATAATAATAATCGTAGCTGAACCTAATTCAATGGAAAATCCACGACTTGGTGTAATACAACATAACTTTACACCAATTGCCCTTATGATTTTGTATCCATAGAGGAATAATCCAAGTGAAATACCTACACCACCCATACCTAGGATTAAATAAGCATATTCATTCATATCAACTTTTTTTTCTAATTCTCCATCATTCATATAAATACTGACAATCGCAGCGTAAGGTCCAATCGCATTGGCTACATCATTTGCTCCATGACTGAATGAATCACACACAGCAGTAAATATTTGGAGATATTTAAAACTTTCTTCTGTTTTTTCATCAAACTTTTCTGAATGATCGTGAATATCCTTCACTTCATCCACTTTAATTTGATCCATATCATAATTAATATTTGATTTGATATTTGTGATGCATTGTTGGAGTTTATTTTTCTTTTTTTCTTCTTGTTCAACTTCATTTAATTCATTGAGACATTCTTCTGTTTCTTCATTTACGCCTTCTTCTCCCTCTTCCCTTTGTTGAAACCTATCATTTACCAGTTGTTTCATCTTTGGAATGAAAGGAATAATTGCTGAACCTGTTATTAGACCTGTTCCTGAAGCAATGACTAATGATCCACCTGCCGAAAGATCATCTAACCCGATACCTTTCCCACCTTTGTAAATAATAAAGAATGTATTCAGTGCGATGGTTAAACCTACAAAAATGGGGAAAGTTTTATATGAATGATTAAAACTATTTTCTTTCCTTAGAACTGTGAAACGTGTCATATAAAAGATGAATGACGCAAACAATGCCGAAAATATAGGCGATAAAAACCATGACATAACAATTCCAGATACACCACCAACCCATGGGAAAGAATCCGTAGCTTTATACCAAATTACGCATTTACTCCCTCCAGTAACCATTGTCATGCCTATCATACCACCCACACAAGAATGAGTTGTAGAGACAGGCATCTCTAAATAGGACGCTAAGAATAACCACGATCCAACAGATAGAAGGACGCAAAAACATCCATACATTAATAATTCAGGATCATCTTCAAAACATTCGTAATCAGCGATACCTTTACGGATAGTTTTTGTAACATGTGAACCCATTAAAATAGCCCCAGCACATTCAAAGATACTTGCGATAACAACAGCACTTTTAACGGTTAGAGCTTTTGAACCGATTGATGTAGCAAAAGCATTCCCTACATCATTTGCACCAATCCCCATTGATGCAACAAAAGAAGAAATCCCACCTCCAACAACCAACCACAGATAATCCAACATTTGAATGGAACTAGATAATTATTCTTAAATAAATTATTTAAAAGTTGAAAACTACTTATTAAATAAGTAGTAAAATAAGTAAAGATGTATAATAATCATAAACAAATGGGGCGTTCACGAGTGAATTGGAAGCATGATAGCAAGAAAACAAGGAAAACACATGTTCAACAGAAGAAGATAAATGTTACACAGATGGATAAACACTATGGTTTACAGAGACAATTTCTCAAAGATGGAATGAATTTTCTACAATACAAGAATTATATTCAAGAGAAGATTAACAATAATATGTTTTATTATCGTAAACTTTCTGAAGAAGATGTATCAAAACTGCACCAACGTTATCGTAGACTTGTACAAGAAGAAGATAACAAGGTGAATGAACTACTTGAATACAGGAAGAGGAATAAGAGACAAAAGAGACTTTTTAAGGAAAAGAAGAAGGTAATCATTGATGAACAAAAGAGTAAAATGATTGATCAACTTTTGAAAGTAATGAATAAGAGGGATATTCTGACATCAGATGTTAATGCTTGGACGAGGATAAAGAAGCTCCTTTTTTCGGGGGGATACATTGAAAAGGGAGATGAGAAGTGGTCAGAAATATATCGAAAGATCGTATCTCCTGTAAGTGCGCATCTATTTAATATTCATTCCCATGATGCCCTGAATGATTATATTATGAACCAGTAAAAAACTTTTGAGTTTCAATATATCCACGTAATAATATTTCTAAATGTTCTTCTGTTGTTTTATCAAAATTAAAGCCTAATTCATCTACGATTATAAATATAGTATTCTTTTTCTTTTTTTCAGTACTATCATATGGTGATGTTGGTGCCATTTGTAGGCGAGATATATATGATAATATATCAGTTACTTTTTCAACTTTATCTTTTACTTTGATATTGATACCTAGAAAATTTTTAGACTTTAAGGTCTTATTATATTCAATCGGATAATTACCACAAAGTCCTCCATCTACATATAATTGATTTTTATATGTAATCGGTTTAAATATTAGGGGGATACTTGAGGACATCCTTATTGCATCTATCATTGATAATTCTGGATCTGATTCATGATTAATATATTCAATTCGATATTTTGTAATATTTGTAGTCTTAAGTACTAAATTAATTTTTGTGTGTTCATATAATTCTTTCATTGTTATCTTTTCCGACAATCCTTTATTTTTTAAGATTATAGAACATATATGAAATATGAAATCATTATCATATAGACCGAAATCATTAAAAATATTATTTACATCCATTTCTGAATAATTAATGATCTTTTTACTATCTAAAGAACGGCATACCTTTATTGTCATATCTAAGGAGAAGCCTAAAAGTAGTGGTAAAATGTATATAGCTGCTCCGGAGACACATACAATATTTTTAATTCCTTTAAAATTCTGTTGAATTATATTATTTTCAAAGAGGTATTTAAATACCCCTAATAATGATATACAATTGATTCCACCACCAGATAAAAACAATGTATCTAATTTCATTAATATTAATGTATTAAATATTTTATTGAAAAATTTTTTTATTCAATAATTATTATGAGTTCTTTAAATATCAATAATCTTTATGAAACGATATGGGAAAAAAATATGAAACGATATGAAAAGTTTGATGGGATATTAAAAAAAATACACAATCGTATTAAATATAATGCCCGGCTTGAAAAAACGTATTGTTTTTTCCAGATACCTGAATTTATTATAGGGGTCCCTCTTTATAATATTGAAGATCTAAAAAGATATTTAATTGAATTATTAAAAAAAGATGGTTTTCAATTAATTTATATTGACCCTAATTGGTTATTTATTACATGGGAGTTAAAAGGTAAGAAACAACCTTCACAAAGTAGGGTTAAAAAAAATAAGAATAAAAAGAAAGAAGAATATAGATTAATTGATGAATATAAACCATCAGGTAATTTTGCAACCTACAATGATTATGATTTAACATCAATGAAACAAAAAATGAATGATCTTTTATAGATAGTAATTTAACATGGTCTTCTTGTATATCTCCTTCCAGGTTTCCAAAGATCACACGAGTACCCTCGCCCCTTTCTAACATATTGGCACTGAAGAGGTTCCCCTTGATATAAACTATAACGCCTTCTACATTGATAACTATTTGGACGCCCTCGATTACAATTTCCAACTCTTCTTCTCCCTTTACAACTTCTCTTTGAAGAAGAAGTACCACCAGATTTACATGGTTTTTTTGTATGTTTCCTTCCTGGCTTCCAAAAATCACATGAGTACACACCTGCCCTTCTCCTAACATATTGACACATAAGGTCTTCCCCTCTATATGTACTATATCGTTTATGACATTCATTTCTCCGTAAACGTTTGTGAATCCTTGACATTCTATAATTACAATTGGGTGATACCTTCTTACGATTACCACATTTATTTGAAGAAGGAGTAGTAATTGCTTTACTACTTGATGGTTTTTCCTTCTTTTTCCCCTTCTGTTTTAATTTTAATAATTGACTTGCAATATTATTCAATTGTATTTTGATACGATTTGTATTCGATATTTGTTTCTGTAATTCTTTACGATGTTTTTGTTTTAATCCTTCTTTTTCTTTCGAGCATTGATCATTACCTAATTTCATCTCATTTAGGTAATTTACTTTTTGATCTGTAGCCCTATCCCTATCCCATCCACTCCATCGATTTAAAATCATATACTCTTCTTTCTCTCCTTCTAAAGTATTAATATATGCTTGTTTTTCTTCATAAGAAGATCCTTCTAGTAATTGAGATAATCTATTATATTCTGATTGTAGATTCGTTAGTTCATTATTAATACGTAATCTTTCACTTTCAATTTGATTCTTTTGAGTTTCTATATCAGTAAATTCATTATTTAATCTCTCGAGTTGTTTTATTCTTTCCCGATAGTATTCTAAATTTGAAAAGATAGTGGCTTTTTTATAATCTTGAAAATACATACATCGAGGAGAACATTCATCGCCATTACAGATTCGTTCATCTGTACAGCTTTTTTCATTATTATCATATTCTTTACATATATTTATATCATCTTCGTTATAAGGAATACAAAAAGAGGGAGGTATTTTTGAACAAGTATCTTTTAATTCTTTATATTTATCATATACTTCAAACTTTGTAAGTGAGACTAATTTATTACCGATAATATTATTTTGTTCGTTTTCTTCTTCAATCAATCGTTCTCTTTCTTCTGTATTATCATTTGTAAGTAGGTCTTCTTTAATTTCTTTAAGAATTGTTTCAATAATTTCAAGATCTTGTGGTGTATACCTCTTAAGTTTTTGATTAATTATTATATGCGACTTTAATATTTCTTTACGATGAAAGTCATTTATATCTTCAATTGTGATGTCAGATACTTGACGAATTATCTCCTTGATGTTTGTTTTTACCATTTCTAGGTTATCAAGTTGCAATTGTAAGCTACTTTGGAGTTCTTCATCTGTAATATCATTTTTATTATTTATTTCGATGATATTTTCCCTTATTTGATATAATTGTCGGAGTTGTGATTGTAATAATGGGGTTGATGATGATGACATATCAGAAGAAGTTAGAAAACCTTCTTTATTATTATTATTGAATAATAATAGGGTTATTATTATTATTATTATTACTATGAATACAATATGAAAAGACATATATACATTATACTATAAAATTAATATGACTTCCTTCCAAGTTTGTAAACATAGTCTGTAAAAATTAAAAAGAAAATTCCTAGGAGTCCAAATAAGAGAACATCATTAAAATCATCATTAATATTTGAAAAACTTTCTTTGGTCGCTTCTTGAGACTTTTCTCTTTGTTGTTGAATGATTTCTATTTGTTGATTTGCTTTGAATTTTTTAAAATCTTGAAATTCTTTGTATTCTTGATGACTTATTTTCACACCTTTATCCCACGCCCAATGTTTTGGAGGTTGTTCATATACCTTTGAAGGAACTTCTCCTTTTTCTGTTGGTGGTATTGGTTGTGGAGGGGGTGGTTCTAATGTCGGGGGTTCTTCTTTTACTGTTGGAGGAGATGGTTTACGATGACCGTCTAAAGTATATGAATCATATGGAAAATGCGTTCCTTGGGTCTTCTTTTCTTGGTCTATAGATGAATAATTATCTTCGGAGTGAGTTCCAAAGGGCATAATATTCGATTTTTCATGGAAATGTTTATCAAATAATTCAACTTTTTCAAGTTGTTCTGGATAAAGATATCCTTTATTTTCGGGTAAGTATCGTAATTCTTTCTTTCTTTTATCCTTCTTTTTAACTTTAATACTATCCGAACCATAAACCTCGGTTAAAAGGGCTCCACCTGAATTATTCATCATATATTGATATTAATATTAATATATAAAAATATTTTTTTTTTTACAATATATATTATAAATAATGAAGGATATAATTAGTAATCTAAATGAGAACAAGTTTTTTATTGGATGTATGATGATTATCGTTACAATTGGTGGGAGGTTTATTATTACCGAGTTAAATGATTCTCAAAAAAAAATGATTGAGAATCCAATGGTAAGGAAATTATTTATCTTTTGTGTATTTTTTATGGCTACAAGAGATATTCAATGTGCAATTATTCTTACAATCTTATTTGTCCTTATTATTAGTGAATTATTTAATGGAGAAGACTTTTTAACTCAAAAAGATGATACTCCTGAAGAGAATAAAGATAAAAAAATAGATGAAATTATTAATGAATTAACTGAAATGAAAGAGGTTCTATAAATTAAGTGTGATACCACTACCACTACTTCTATTTCCACTTTCTCCACTTAGAAGAGATATATTATCGAGGTCAGGTATTTCATTTGCTTGGAAATTCATTTCATTCATGATATCTTCCATACCTGCCGGACCACTCATATCTTTTCTCTCAGGTTTTGGTACATTTGTCCGGACAGGATCAGGTACCCTTTGTGTCTCTTGACCAATTGATCCAACGGCAGCTTTAGCAAATTGTTTCATTAAATCTGGATTTTGTTTCATAATATCATCCATTCCGGGTATCGATGATTTAAATAATGTGTTTGTTAAATGGAACATAAAAGCGCTACCGCCTAACATCATAAGTAATTTAATCTCGGGAGCAACATCTGATTTTCCTCCATATTTTTCAGATAGTTCCTCAAATACTTCATCATAATCATTAATATTCTCATTTACTGATTCAGACCATCCATCTAGTTTTATATCAAAAGGATCAAACTTATTATTTAAAAATTCTAATCCAGTAATTGCAGCCATCATTACTTTTCTTTGAAACTTAATTGAATTGTCAATTTCCCTTTGTTTTTTTAATTTAAAATATTCATTTCTCATATCCTCTAATTGTGAATTCATATTGTAATTCATAGTTGTCCTGATCCCTTGACCTTCTAATTTTTTAAACTTATAGATAAGATCGATTTTCTCATTCTTAATATCCTGTGAAGTCATCGCATGGATTGGACGAAACTCACTATTTTCTGCTCCCTTAATTGAATTAATCATTGGATCATCTTGTGGTAAAGGGGCATGAATCTTTTTTATTTCTGGTTCTTTATTATCTTGTTCTTCTTTTAATTCCATGTTAGTGTTATCCTCTCCGACTTGATGAAAAAAATCATAATCTTCATTCGGAGTAATATTTTTATCACTTTTCACGGTATCTTCTCCACTTGAATAACCAATACTATCAGTAACACTTAAATCTGCTTTATTATTGTTTTGATTTGCAAGTAATTCAACCCCTAACATTGTACTTTCGTCGTTCTTAATAGTAAGGTTTGTTTCTGCCGAATTAGTATCAATTTGTATTAATTTATTGTCAGGGTCTTGGTCTAATTTTAATTCATCCATTTAAATAGACAAAAATTATTTTATTATCATATTTACGCACACCTTTTAAATATTAATGATTAGACCCTTACAATTGGTCCTTCTCTATTTGGAATAGAAAAGTAGCCACAGAATAAATCGTAATTATTTTCATCATCTATTTGACCACCCTTAGTATAATCTCTATCACAATATTCAGGATTAGTTATTATATTTTCGCTGGCATCAATACGTGATATATTATTTGTTCCAGTTTTATGACTCCATAATCCATTATTATCTTGACGATAAAAATGATAATCTTCATCACCTTTGGTTGTATTAATTGCGAGGGCAATTTTATAACGTGAACAATCTAGTTTTTCTCTAAAATAGCTATCTAGAATATCTTGATAATCTTCTTTCATTTTATTGATAATACTTTCACATGTATAATCTTTAAATTTACCTGAACTTAATTCACCCGGTTGAAGTTTATCCTCTCTATAGCTGATATAATTAAATGCATATTCATAACAATTTGTGTTTTCCAAATGTGGGATATCATTTAAATTATTCCATAATTTCGGTTCCCACAATGGTCCCGAGCACTTATCAATAGGGGCATACTTCATATATTATACACTTAGATAATCTTCTAAATTTTGAGGCATTTCGATAATCTTTGTTTCATAGAAATCTTCAATTTCTTTCATATACGAAATATCTCGATCGGTAACTAGATTAATTGCCACACCTTTTCGTCCATATCTCCCACTTCTTCCAATACGATGAATATATGTTTCTTTGGATTTAGGTAAGTCAAAATTAATAACAAGTGATAATTGTTGAACATCAATTCCTCTTGATAATAAATCAGTTGATAGAAGGATTCGAGAATGCCCACTCCTGAATTCTTCCATTACTTTTTTTCTATCTTCTGATGTTAATTCTCCATGAATACATGAAACAGGAAAATTATCCTTCATTAAACTATCATATATATCCATTAATTTATTTTTTGAATTAATGTAGATAATACATTGAGAAATATTAATTGTATCATATAAGTCCTTAAGAACATCATACTTCCAATCATTAACCTTAATATTAATATAAAATTGAGTAATTCCTTCAAGAGTTAATGCTTCTTTTTTAACAAGGAGCTTCAACGGGTTTTTCATAAAATTATCCGAAAGTTCAATAATATCCTCCGGAATTGTTGCACTGAATAAACAGATTTGAGAAGATTCTGGAATTGTTTTAATAATATTATAAATAGTTAACTTAAATCCATAAGATAATGTTTCATCTGCTTCATCAAAGATAAGTGTATGGATATTACTTGTAAATAGATATCTTTTTTGAATCATATCAAGGACCCTTCCAGGTGTTCCAATAATGATTTGAGGATCCTTATTTAATCCTCGTTGACAGTCTGAAACATTTGTCCCTCCAACGACTTCCATAACTGTAACATCTAGGTACTTACTTAATTCTGTGGTTACTTCATATATCTGATGAACTAACTCATGTGTAGGGGCTAAAATCAATATTTGTGTTTCTTTCTTTGATTCATCTAATTTTTGTAGAGCACCAATTAAGAAAGCACCTGTTTTTCCTGTACCTGATTGAGCTTGAGCAATAAGATCCTTACCAGTTAATAAAACTGGGATAGATTCATGCTGTATCTTTGATGGATTTTCAAAACCATACGAGTAGATACCCCTTAATAGATTATCTTTGAGATTAAGGGTATCAAAAGATAATTGTAATATATTTTCTCCGTCCATTTATTAATTATCTTAATTTTAAACCTTTAAATTAATTTAACGACTAGGGAGACCTTCTTCTGAAAGATCTCTCCACGCCCAACGTTTTTCTGGATTAGAAATTTGGGTATCTAGGACTATCTTTTTAAAGAATATACTTGTATTACTTGGGATCCTTTCATGTCTAAGTATATCATTATCGGTATAAACCCATAGATTACTATCATTACTACTCCTCTCTCCCCAGACCTCATCCCAATCATAACCTTCATTAATTTCTAGGATACAACTGTCATCTAAACCAGCTCGAGACTTCTGTTCACTTATTAGTGTACCAAACTCTAAGACACCTTTACCTTCACTTAGGAAAGCTAATAAATCACCTTCATTAAAATTATCTGGTTTCCCACCTGATTTTTGAATATTATAGACTTCTGCAGCTATTTTACTTATTTTGCTTAACTTGTATCCACCAACATCTTCATTACTATCTGCATATTTATGTGTTGTATCTAAAAATTCTTTCATATTTTGTTCCACTAGTCCATCACCTTTGTATTCATATTTTATCTTTGTTTGTAACTCAATCCACGAAGTTCCCTGTAAATCATCAATATCCGGACGAGCCTCTTGTGCTACTCCTGATTCAGTATTATAATAATAAGTATCTCCAGCTGTATCAAGGGTGTCCGTTATAATGTTATGTGTTACTGAAGAACCTTGTGATTTTTCGGTATCCATAATGTCTGTTCCACTAATATAGATAAATGCATTATTCCTCCTTCCGACACATGTTCCCGGATAGTATACATAAATGATATGACCTGTTGTGCTATTTTCTACTGGTAAAACCCTTTCTTTACAACCTTTATATTCAAAAGTTTGACCATTTGTATTACATGAAGCAACCACATCTTCTGTTTTAAATGCGAGAGGACCACAACCAAAATCTAAACTACTGTTTTTATATGTCTTATTAAATTGTTGTTCAGTAATTCCTCCTCCTTGGATTTTTTGAAGAGTTAAGAGTTTTTTTCTTTCATCTTCTTTATAAAATCTAGAATCACTATATTCAGGAAGGGAACAGTACTTCTCACTACACCCTGTAAATGAATATTCATCAGTAGTGCAATTTATTTGAGGTTCCCCATAATAGTTATTCGAACATGTAATACCTCTAAAATTATCCATGGATAAATCACTTTGATCGATATTTGTTAAATCAACTCCCTCGGATACTTTATATGCCCCTAGTTGTGAATCTTGTGAACCAGTATTAAATAAATATTGTTTTAATTCCCTTAATTTTTGTTCATCTGAAGGAAGATCTATCTCTTTATCTAGAAGAATTTGGTTTAGTTGACCTTCTCTTATTAATTTACGAATATTATTGACAGTTGTATCACTTTCATCATACAATTCACTCGGTATAGAACATATATTTTCAATACATAACCCATCCGTACCAGTATTTTCATCCCTAATCATATTTACGAATGCCTTTCCATCAGTTGGACATGTTATTTTAGGAGTATTAGGGTTTAGTCTATGATTCGGTCCACAATTACTTTCCTGGGTAATACGTAATTCATCTGTAGTTAATTTTTCACCCTCTTCATACTGTGTTTTTATGACATCATCACCTAAAATATTATACTGATTTATTATATTATCCCACAATTTTTGTTCTTCCTCTGATAAATTATCGTATACTTTTCTCCCGTCGCTCCCTGAAGGGGCCTCTTTATTAGGAATAATACATTTATTTTTAGAACAACCACTCATAGTAAAATCCTCAGCACAATCTGGGAAACATGATGGTTGACTTGAATTACATTCTAAAGATACATCACCATTGTATCCTTCAGAACAAGTAATACTTTTATTAATATAGCTATCATAGGAATCTTGAACGATAAAATCAGGCTTATTCTCTGAGAAATAAGGACCAAATAATAATTCTTTTGAAACTATATCACCCGGGCTAAGGTTATTGTATGTATATCCCATTTCTTCATTGGGTATTTTACATAAATTGGGTTGACAACCAGATAATTCATATTGTGGCTTTGAAAAGGTACTTTCTGGATTACTTACATTTATATTCGGTGTATAATTACACGAAGACTCCGCTAATGTTGGTATCTTAAATGTCGAAATATTTTGTGATTGAATATCTATATTACACAATGGGATTGAAGAAGTACCATCAATTGTTTCTTGAGTGTATCTAGATTTATTGAGTTGAGTTATTTCATCAGATACTTCGGAACTATCAGGATCACATGATTCATTGAAATTAATATTTCCTTGATCTTCAACTAATATATCCGTTTCATTTGATCCTCCATGTTGAGCAATATGTGAATTCTCCCATGTTTTATTGGGGCAAATACTATTTACATCTCCATTAACGCTTGATAAATTAATTCTATCAACGACCTTCGTCCCTTCACACTCTGTCCTGATACATCTATTATCAATGACAAATTCTCCACCATCAACCGGGCAACGGATCTCTATATCTTTAATTGTTCCATCATCTTCTAATGGTTTTGAATAATTATTATTACACGAGATATGTCTTATTTGATCGACATTAAATGCCCCATGTTCTTTCGGACTTCCATCTGACTTAACACCAATTGTATCATACATGGGTTTACCTTCATTATCAAGAGGCCCTTCGATAATGATACGTGTCCCATTTACTTGATCTTCATTACTTAATGTACATTTATTTTGTTCACAACCACTCACAACAGCATTACAATCGCTATCCTCTTTATTACATTCTTGACCATTACATATTACTGTGGGGGATGTAGTTTGATTCCAACAACGGGAGATACTAAATGGACCTCCTCTTGCAACTTCATGAAAACTCTCAGCTGTATGGAGATTATCATTACCACCTGCTTTTATATCATCATCATTTACTTCTGAGAGAAAATTATTAATTTCTTCATATGAATATTGTGGTTCAGGTGTACATTCAGTATCACATGTTAGTGTAGCACCCTCTCCTTCTATATATCCTGCAAAACTACGAGCGGTTTGTGTAGTAGTCATATCTAGATCATCATGTTTATAACCAAGAATAAATCTTTTTTCATCGTTATTAATTCTTTTCTGTGGACTATTGTATGAGATATTGTTATATGTTGGCCACTTACAATAATTTTCTTCACAACCACCAACTGAAAAGTAATGATTTCTCGGAATGGATTGATTTTCACTTAGATAGGTGGGTAACTCACTTTCACTAGTAATATATTCAATTGTATCCCCCTTTTGTGATATAGGTGGTTTTGAATAATTAGGTACCGGTGTAGTAGGGTCTGATTTATTATAATAATCGTAGAAATTATAACATTGGATATTTTTTAAAGGAATAGTTTTATCAACACCAATACTTGAATTATTTTGACCTTTATTCGTATAGTTTGTTCCACAAAGAAGTTTACCATTTAAATCTGGTATTTTGATTATTTCATCGGATGAAGGATTATTATCATGTTTGTATTTACTATATATATCATCATTATCTACTTTTACGTAGTCTTTAATATGGATTGGTTTTATTAATTTATCATCCCCATCGAATCGGCTTGAATCGTAGACAAAATTATGACCTTCTTGTTGTGGATTAATACATTGATTTTGTTGACAACCTGAAAATGTAAATGGACTATTGTTATCTTTACACTTAACTGTTGGATAAGGTTGAATATCTTTAACCTTTCTAGTATCAAACGAACATAATTTTTCTTGTTCTTCTGTATTTGAAACAACCCCATTACATTCTTCTTCTGTATTTGCTGCTGAACATATTTCTCTATTCTCTGATAAGAGGGGCAAGCAAACTTTTTCTGTTTTTTGATTGTAGTATTCATTATAAGCATCATCATCTGAAGTTAAATGAAAGTTGTTTGGTGGTTTACATCGAAAACAAGGGCCCTTGGCATTATTAAAATCTGTATCACATACATCCCATGGAGAATTCATATTCATAGTTTCATAAAATGAATCTATAGAGACATTACCTATATTATTACATCCTTTAAATTCGTATTCACTATCGCATGTTGCTGAACAAACATTTAAATCGCAACCACTTATATTAAGCGTACCTTCATCGGGACAAGATACATCAGTTGGTTCTCCACTATATCCATTTTTACATTTTACTTTTAATTCTTGAGTTTTCATATCCTTAACATCATTAATCGTAACCGTATGTCCAGCTGAACGTAATTCCGAAGGGTCTTTAAATTCATATTTTTCATTAAAATTATCGGGAATTTTACAAACATTTGGTTCACATCCTTGATACTTAAATACATATTTTTCATCTTTCAGTGAACATCTGATATTCATTGGATCAACACTTCTCTTAAAATTATCAGAACAAGAAAGATTACTAATACTACAGTTTTCACTCAAATTGTTTATTGGATCTCCATCATTATTAGTATAACTGTCCCCTTCCTCTCCACATGTATATCCATTTATTGTTCCCATTGAACCTTGTTTATCGTTTCCATGATAGGGGGAATCTACATCCTCAAATGAACAATCCATTTCTGCCTCCTCAAGACTTGCATCTTCTAATTCTTGGATAATTGTTTTAGCATGTGTCATGGCTACTCGTTCAGATGTTCTTGCGTTATGTTCTAAACGAGCAGCTTCGTTATCAAGCTCATTAACTTCACTTGGTATAGATGCAAAAATTCGAGCGATTGTTTCGTCACCCCAGAGGGTACTTCCCACCCCATGATGCCAATCCCTTCCGGTTGGTATTCCCTCACATGCCTGTTCTACTGTTATACCTGGTGTATGTAATGCTTTCCAAAATCTCATTGGTCTCATTTGTGTTCCATCGGGTTTTGAGCAAACTGGAAGTTTTATTTCGGAAACTTTAAAACAGTCCCTTTGACTTACTCCCCCTGCCCTCTCTTTTTCTTCACCATCTCCCGCTCCACCATCATTCAATGATATAGAACATGCCGAATTTTTCCATGATTCAGGTAGACTTGGAGAGTTAAGTGGGTTCAGCCATATTCCATTATCGGATGATTCACATGTCGCTTCTGTAGATTCAGGTAGGTATTCCCCTGTATCTTTATTTAAGCAATATTCATCATTCCCATCATATTTACATGGATGTAAAGCAATCTTTTTATCCATTTCTTCACTGATGTTTACTTTTTCATCTCCTTTATATCTATAACATTCACCATCAACGTTCACTATATCTACTTGCCCGACAGATACTTCATCTTTATATGTATCAGCATCTAACTTTTCAAGGTCAGAAAGAAAACCTTTCTTTTCATCAATTGTAACCCACGAGAGTTTATAACCTGTTAAACCTGTACAATGAATTTCATCGTGGTCTCCGTGGACTGGGTTACCATTTTCTTTGCATGTACCCATCCCAGGTAAATTACGGATATTTTGAAGTTCACGAATTTCTTCTTCTGTTATTCCTTCCATCCCTTCAATAATAGTTTCATTATTATTTCTATTTTTAAAACATATAAAAATAGCAAATAAGACTAAAATAAATAGAACAATTACAAAAGAATCCATGGGTATATTTAATATACATTATAAAAAAATATTAGGTAAGTCCTTCAACAATTCGTGATGAGTTAAGTATAAATAGTATCATGACTAGAAAGAAAATTACTTTAATTGAATTAATCTTCATAGATTTATTATAGTATAATATATTATTTATTAAAATAACCTTTTCTTATTAAATATTTCTCTATTAAGAGTAAATGGATCTTTTTTTTCTTCTACTTTTTTCCCTTCTTCTACTACTTTTTCTTGTTTAATTGGTGACATTTGTTCATCTGGAAAAAATACTGACTTTATCATCTCTCTTATAGAAGATATATTATTACCTTTTGTTCGGTTAATAAATGTACGTCCCTTAAATAATAAAAAAGAAGGAACAACTTTAATTTTACATTTTTCACAAATTAATTTATTTTCTTCGTTATCAATATCAATTTTATAGAATTTGATTATCTCCGGATCATATTCCCGTATTAGATCTTCCATTAAGGGGAGAATTTCTTGACATGGTTTACACCATGATGCACCAAAATAAAAAAAGATATATTCTTTATTATCTAATATTTGAAAACATCTTTCCCCTACTAATTCTTCCATTTATTGTATTGAATAAATTAATATTCATAATTATCCTCATCCGAAGAATACTCCATATAATAATCATCTTCAATCCTATCGATCCTTTCATTCTCTTGCTGGACTTCATCTTTTATTTCATCCATTCCAAACCCTGTTGTAATATCTCCATTCGATACTCTATTCGAATATCCATAAACAGGCCTTGGTTCAGAAAAATCTTCTTTATTAACCACTTTGTTCCAGTATCCTACACCAATTAATTCTTTAAATTGATTTGAACATAAATAGGAACATCCATAAAAAGAGCATTCTTCATTCAATTTAACAATTAACCATGGTTTTTCAAAGATCTCTTTCTTACACGTAAGGCATTTAATCCTACAATCTTCTTCATCGGATGACATTTTATAATGGATAGTATTTAGTTTTTTAAATAAACCGTATTTCAAATTTAATATTTAAAAATTGATTTCTAATATAAGTAATATGCAACAGAATGATATGAATATCACAAAGGATGATATTGAAACCTTTATTCATAATTATGAAGGGGAGATAGATTTTACAAGTATTCTTATTGATTTAATGGAAATCTATAAAGATACAACTAAAGATGAGAAGTATGTTCTCCATACACTGATTCAAGGGACAATAGAAAAATTAAATGATAAAAAAAATACAGTGAATAAACGAAGAAATAAATTGAAACAATTAAAAAAACTTAAATTACCTGAACAAAGGTCAAAAGAATGGTATGAAATGCGGAAAAATAAGCTAACAGCAAGTTCATTAGGGGCAGCAATAGGCCACTGTCATTTTCAAAGTCGAGATGAATTAATATTGTCAAAAATAGAAGAAAAACCATTTGAACCAAATCCTATCACTGAATGGGGGGTTAAATATGAGGATGTAGCTATTATGTTTTATGAAGAACTCTACAATGTAAAAATATTAGATTTCGGTTGTATTCCTCATCCAAAGTTTGATGCATTTGGAGCATCTCCAGATGGTATTTGTGATGATACAGGGAATGATGATTATATTGCCCGTATGGTTGAAATAAAATGTCCTCCAAAGCGTAAATTTACAAAAACAGTCCCTGCGCATTATTTAATGCAAGTTCAAGGTCAGCTCGAAGTATGTGATTTAGATGAGTGTGATTTCCTTCAAGTTAAAGTAATTGAATATGATAATTATGAAGAATATTGTAAGGATATATTCATGATTGATGGTATTCTCCAGAATGGAAGGACTAGTTTAAATTATCCAAAGGGAGTAGTTATTACATATAAGGAGGGTGAGAAATTATCCTACAAGTACAGTTGTCTAAATCAAACAAATCAAGAATTATTAGACTGGATTGAGAATCAAACGAAAGAAAATTTTCATGAGATTAAATGGTGGAAGATTGACCGATTTGAATGTACTCTTGTGAAAAGGGATAAAGAATGGTGGATGAATTCAATTGATAAAATCCTACAATTCTATAAAGATTTATTATATTATCGTAATGATCCTAATGAATTACAAAATCTAAAGGACCGTATTCTAGAGTCGAAGAAGAGGAAAAAGAAGGTTGAATTGCTACCATTAAATAATTTTCAATTAATTTCGGATGATGAAGATAATTAATAATCATCTCGTGTATTTATGACGGGTTTCTTATTTTTATTTTTTTTAGTTTGTTTTTCCTTATAAACTATTTTCTCCTTAATAATTACTTCGGGTTTTATCCCCATTCCTTCTTGGATAATTTTTTTATGTTCTTCTTCTAAATTTTTGAAATTAGAGAGTATTGATTGAAGAAAATGAAAATAATGTTCATTGGTATCTATTTGTTTTAGAATATGTATACCTAGTCCTTGGTAGTAAGAATTAGGTTTTCCATTTTCAACAACTTCAGAAAACGGTGTATCTTGATCAGACATCATATCCATGAAAATATCCATATCCGTTGACATTTTATTTTATTTTATTTGTTATGTATTATGAAAAGAATAGTAATACTTGTTATATTAATACTAGGGTTAATGATTTTAAGTAATAAAAAAAAGAATATTCAAGAAGGATTTACACAATGTGAATATAGAAAAAAACAGAATACAGGTAGTATGTGTAAAGAAAAGTGGGGAGAACCAATATGCAATGAATGGAAACCAATTGGAAAAGTTAAAAAAATGAAAGAAAGTAAGGTGGTAGAAATGATCCCATTACGAGGATATCAAACAAATTCATTTATGTATGGGATTGATTATGAAGAAGAAGAAGGAGGTGAAGAAGGAGGTGAAGAAGGAGGTGAAGAAGGAGGTGAAGAAGGAGGTGAAGAAGGAGGTGAAGAAGGAAGTGAAGAAGGAGGTGAAGAAGGAGGTGAAGAAGGAGGTGAAGAAGGTAAAGAAAGAAAAAAGAAAGAAAAGTATATTCCTCGGGGTGTCCATTCTAGTTTTTTCTCATAAATATAATCTATGAATTATTTATACAATGGACTTAAAAATTATTAATAATTATGTTGATGTTAAGTTACTACTAATCACAATAAGTTTAACGATGGGATACCTATATTGCTTTTCGAATAATAACTTTATTCTTAAAAAAAAATATCAATAAAATAGTAATAGAAAGGCTATGTTTGATGAAAGTTTAATTAAAAAAATGATTACTATTTTTCTAGGAATTATTATAACTATAGGACTATCAAAAGAGTGTTTATTTCAACCAAATGTTATTAATGTCTAAATACGTTTATTTATGGAAAAATAATTGTTTTAAGAAACATAAATGGGGACTAATATTGATGAACTAATTGAAGATATTAGTAATAATAAATTAAGCAACGAAGAAAATTCAATGGTTGATTCTATTATTAATGATTTAAATGGAAGTGGTTCAAGACCTCAACCACAGTATCAACAACAACAACAACAACAACAACAACAACAACAACAACAGCAGTTTAATTCATCACGTGTAGGTGGTGATGGATATCCTCCACAATTAACACCGGAAGAAAAACAAATGTTACTAAAACAACAACAGATTCAGCAACAGGTTATGTATGAACAACAACAACAACAACAAAAGATACAACAAATGCAACAGATGAAACAACAACAACAACAACAACAACAACAACAACAACAACAACAACAACAACAACAAC
>MDTG01088796.1_pt1 | contig 25057 bp, 46 predicted proteins | sample 811421 | NCBI WGS metagenome assembly MDTG01 (sample SAMN05326645, study PRJNA326480) | marine metagenome | isolation source: seawater | place: Pacific Ocean: South East | collected 2011 | reverse complement strand
CATTTGAAATTAAACCTGGAGAAATCGTTGCATTAGTTGGACCTGTTGGATGTGGTAAAACGACATTAGCGAGAGCAATTGGTAGAACAATTAAATTAAGTAATAATCAATTGTTTATTGATAATCAAGACATTATTAATATTAATTTAGATGATTTAAGAAGAAACATTGCATTAGTACCTCAAGAGGGATATTTATTCACAAGTACACTCTCAGAAAATTTAAGTTACGGTAATCCAAAAGCATCAAAAGAAGAAATAGAAAACTCTGCTTTTGAAGCTAGATTAATGGAAGATGTTAAAGGTTTTCCTGATGGCTTCAAAACTCTCGTAGGAGAAAGGGGGATTACTCTGAGTGGAGGTCAAAGACAAAGGACAGCATTAGGGAGAGCTTTACTAATAAATGCACCAATAATTGTTTTGGATGATGCATTAGCCAGTGTTGATAACAAAACGGCATCTTCGATATTAAAGTCCATAAGAAACAATTCTGATAGTACGGTTCTAATGATTAGTCACCAGCTGTCAGCAGCAGCAGCATGTGACAGAATACTTGTCATGAATAATGGAAAACTTGAACAAGAGGGCAAACATGTTGATTTAATAAAAGTAACTGGAACTTACAAAAGTCTTTGGGAAAGAGAAAAAGCAGCAGAAAAAATAAAAAATTAACTTAATTGATATTAAAAAAGATAAATAAATAACAAAAATAAAAAATATATATCATTTAACAAATATATTTATCTAAATGTGATCAACCTATGAAGATTTCAACAGGTTATAAAGTTTCTTGCAATTTGACATTTGGTGACATTTATTTACAAATTTTAGCTTGGATGGGAGTTATTTTTGTAAGTCTTGCAGCAGGTTTAGGATTGATGGGCTCATCTAGACCACTTTTTGCTCTTGTAGGAGTACTTCTAATTCTTGTTTTAAGTCTTCCTTTTTTGTTATTTGCTTTTGTCACAACATTACTAAATAATATAAAATTAAATGTATTAAGTTCTGATTAAAATTAAAGTTTTTTATGATTTTTTCATGGTTAAATTCAAATTCTCAAAAAATTAAAAATAATGAAATAATGAATCATTTTGTATTAAAAACCGAATTAAAGGCTCCTTTAAAAGAAAACCAAGAAGAGATTTTTTTTGGATGTGGATGTTTTTGGGGAGCAGAAAAAGGTTTTTGGAAATTACCTGGAGTAATCACCACCGCAGTCGGATATGCCGGTGGTGTAGATGAAAACCCTTCATATAGATCTGTTTGCGCTGGAATAACAGGCCATACTGAAGCAGTTAGAGTAACTTGGAACAACACAAAAATAGATATAAGCGACTTATTAAAACTTTTTTGGGAATGTCATGATCCTACTCAAGGTAATAGACAAGGTAATGATTTTGGTAGCCAATACAGATCTGCCATATACACAACAAATTCTAGGCAATATGAATTAGCGCTTAAAAGTAAAAATAGTTATCAAAAGGAACTTGAAATCAGAGGATTTGGTCAAATCACAACTGAGCTTAAAAAAGACCAGATATTCTATTTTGCAGAAAATTATCATCAGCAGTATCTTGCAAAACCAGGAGCAAGGCCTTATTGCTCTGCTATGCCTACGAAAGTATATTTAAATAATTTTGCAGATTCAAACTTCCTCTTAGATAAAAATGTATGGAGCAACTATAATTGGAACGAATCTCATTGTGTTTTAAGAAGTAGCAACGAACCAATAGATAAAGTTTAAGAATGCAAGAGCCTATTCAAGATAAAACAGTAATCGCATTAATCATTTTAACTATTATTATTATTTTAATTATTGTTAGTATTTCTATACCTAAAGATAATCAATACAATAATAATATTGAGTGGAGAGAAATATCAAACACAGATAAATCAAAAATATATACTTTAAATTAACTAGTATTATAAAGAAAATGAATAATAAAAATAAAAAGACATTAAATAACATAAAAACTCCAAAGCATATTGTATATATGTATAGTTTTTTAGCTGTATTATTTGTTTTAATACCAGAATGGTTGGCTTCTCTTGGAATATCAATAGAAGATGATGAATTTAAAAGCCACTTACCTTACCAAGAAGTAAATTTTAATAATTTAGAAATTTATCTTTCAGATAAATCACTTTATGAGTTAAGGTATTTAGCAAATATATATAAGATATTCTGTTATTCAAATGATAATAAAAATGAATTAAGAAAAAGAGTTATGAGAAAACTTAAAAGAAAAAATAATAAATATAAAATGGATAATACCAAGGTATAATAATAAATGAATCGGGGCGTAGCGCAGCTTGGTAGCGCACCACTTTGGGGTAGTGGGGGTCGTGGGTTCAAATCCCGCCGCTCCGATATTAATACTAACTATAGTTACTCATTATTATCATCAAAAGTTGATTGAAATAATTTCAGTGAACTTATAATAACTGAAAGAAAAGTCATAAAAGCAAGTGCTAATATTGTAAAGACTGTCAAATTAGATAATTCTAATTCACCAATAGTTATGTTAATAAAGTATTCACACATTTAAAGTGATTTTAAATTACTACATTAGTATAATATATAAAAAAGTTAAAATAATAAAATATGAAATTGATTATCGTAAACTCATTAAAATAAAAATTCCAAGAATTATACGATAAACTACGAAAATATATATTGATGAATTTTTTAAATATTTTAACAAAAAGTCTATAGAGATCCAGGATGAAATAAAAGCAGCAAATATACCAATGAGGGAGTAAAAATCAAATTGTATAGACGGATTACTAATTGAACTATTTATTTCAACTATCCCAGCTAAAGTTATAGCAGGAATACCCAATATAAAAGAAAATCTAGCGGCAGTACTTCTTTCGATTCCACAGAATAAAGCAGAAGTAAGTGTTACTCCAGATCTAGATACTCCAGGAATAATTGCTAAAACTTGTGTTAATCCAATGATAAAAGAATCAGACAATTTAATACTCGACATCTTTTTATATTTTCTTCCGTAGAATTCAGAAACTCCAAGAAAAGTTGCCATTATAATCGAAACTAAAGCGATTGAATGTGATGATCTAAAAATAGAAGATTCATAACCTATCCAGTATTTCTTTATAAAGAAACCTACAATAAAGATCGGTATATTGCCTATTAAAGTTAGTAATAATAAATTATTATAATTAAATTTCCTAAAATTAAAGCCTTTGAACTCTTTATAAATTAATTTTAAATCTTTCCTAAAATAACTTAATAATGCTGCAACACTCCCTAGCTGAATTGAAGCTACTGAAGATATGCTTGGTATTGGAAATCCTAAGATGGGTGGTATTACAGTTAAATGTGCCGTGCTGCTTATTGGCAAAAATTCAGTAAGACCTTGGATTAATCCTAAAAAAACTTGGTAAATTAATTCATCAAATATTGATGTTGTTGAAAATAAATTAATCATAGAGTTACATTATAAAATTTGAATTTTTTAATAAAATAAGTTTAAAGTAATATTAGTATTTATATGCAGTATTGAATTAATGAGCAAATTACTAAACTCTTTAAACCTAAGATTTTTTGTTATGTTGATTTTTTTTGGAGGATTTATAATTACTCCAATTAAATCATTAGCAGAGTATCACTTAGTAATTGGAAGCTACAGACAAGGTCCAGGATCTAAGCCACATGTAAGCGGAATAACCAGTCCCTCACTCTTTTCAATACCTACTAGGACTCTAGAACAATGCGAAAAAGCTGGTAAAAAGATAAGTAATGAGATTTATAAACCTGTCTGGCAATTTGACAATAGATGGACATGTGTTTATACCGGAACGAGATAACTATCTTTTTACATCATGGGCACAACCATCACCTTTATAATTTTCACTATTATAAAAACCATTTTTTGTTCCAAAATATATAGTTGAAAATACAAAAGGAAAAGAAATAATAATCAAAAAATTTGATAAATTCATAAATAAATTACTTATTATGACATTCATCATAGGTTAATTCATAAATTTACGCTCATAATTTTATTAATATTTTTTATTTAAAAAAATAAATATATTAGGATTTTGCGGAATAAATGATCTGTCTATTTTTATTTATTTTTATTAAATAATTTGATTTGATCTTTTGTAAGCTTTGCTGAGGTAAAGCAACTTTTATCATTCTTATAAAATTATCCAATTTTATACCTTTAAGCGATGAACCTTTTCTAAGATTCATCTCGTTTTCCTGCTCATTTTTCCATGATGCAGTGAAATTAAAATTATCTGCTTTAAGATGCCAAATATCATCAAACATATACCAAATTGGCTCATATTTACAAAGATTGAATTGTATTACTTTTCTAAATTCTTTTTCCTCATTTGTTATTTTAAGACGATCAATATTTTCGTTTAATGTAGTAGATGAAGTTCTATGGCAACCCAAAAACCATCCCTCTAAAAGGACAACTTTTGGCGAACAATTAATCCAACCATATCTATCTCCATTTCCATTCCTTAATGACTTATCAAATTGGGGTACATTTAATATTCCATATTTTAAATAATCTTCTAAAGATATTCTAAGTTCGTCAATTGAATGGCTGCCAGGAATACCTCTAGGAACATTCCAAGGGTTTCCTTTCATTGCCAATTCCATCTCTTTTGATGGTAAATAAAAATCATCTAAAGATATTGATTTAAAAGGGATATTTATATCATTTAATATTTTTTCAGCTACATTTCCAAAACTAGATTTTCCAGATCCGGGCAATCCTGATAATCCAATAAGTATTGGGTTAGAACCACCTTTCTTTAGACTTTTAATTACATACGAAAAAAAAGGTAAGTAAAATCCCCAAATCCAATCATATTTTACTAAATTATATTTCTGTAAATTATCTATTACATTTATATTATCTATTAACCAAAAATCAATAAACTTTTTCTTTTCTATATAAATAGAATTTATTAAATCTTCATAGGCATCTAAAGGAAAAGAGAAATTAGATTTATATTTATCATTCCAGGGATTTATTCTATCATTTATTGTTAAATCATTATTATTTAAAATCATTTATTAAAAACTAATTCATTTACCTTATCTGACCATCCAAAGGCATGTGGTCTATCAGCAATAACAACATTATAATCAAAAAGGCTTTCAACTAATAATTTATTTGGTCCATCTTTACCTGGTATTATCACAGAAATATCTGCTGCTTGTAGTAATGGTAAATCATTAGGTGAATCACCAAGAGCAATAACTTTTACAAAATTACAATCTAAATACTCTTTTAATTTTTGAACTGCAAAACCTTTATGACTTCTTTTACTAAGAAGATGTGACATTCTATTTCCTTGATATATGTTAACTTCAAATAAATTTAAATACTTGTTTAATTCATTAATTATTTGTTCAGGAGGGGTTAAGAAGGGGACACTCCATTTTCTATCAAGAGCCAACGGTATGTCACTATCACTTAATCCAGTAAGATTTCTAATTTCATTAGTATTTAAATCGTTTAATGCAATCAATTTAAAATCTATCTTTTGAGATAATTTCTCTAATACGAATTTTAAGTCTTCATAACTTCTACCTAAAATAAATTCCCACTCACTTTCTGAATCAGAACTTGAACCATATATTGCACCACCATTTTCAACAATATAAGGATCCTTCAGATCAATTAAATTTCTAAATTTTCTTACTTCAGAGGCGGTTTTACTTGTGCAAGGAATTAAGGGTATCCCATTCTTTTTCAAAAGAGAAATTGTTTCTAAAGCCGGAGAATAGTCATATTGATGATCCATCAAAGTACCATCAAGATCAGTTACAACCCATATAACCTCATTATCTAAACTCACATTCATCAAATTTCTCCTTTAATCCACATAACACTGTATGGGTCTAATTCTAAAAAATTATTTGAAATAAGTCTATTGTTAAGAATGTCTCGATATCTCTTGAAATGACTAAATTTTGCTTTATCAATATACTCTGAAATTGATAAATTAAGTCTCATATTAGTCATATTATGTATAGCTAATATTTTATTATTTTTATCTCCTCTTAAAATAATAACGAAATCAGTTCTTCCTAATGAAAGACAATTCATTGGTGATTCTGGATGAAAAGGTATATTTTGAGATCTAATAGACATTGCATTTTTTAAAAAACTAATAATTTTATTAGGTATTGAATTCTTTTGCTTAAGTATGTGAGCTAAAGAATTCGCTTCAAATTTATGTCTATTTAGATCTCTTCTTTGACCAGTTTGACCAAAAGTAGAGTAATCATTTTCTGAGGCAAAAATTGATTGCAAATAAAAAGCTGGAATACCTTGAATAGCCATAGTAAAAAGTTGAGTTAGAAAAAATCTTTTTAGTTGCAAATGACTTGGATCAATACCACTATCTGCCATCGCACTCCACCAACTAATATTTAACTCATATGGAGAATCTTCTCCATTTGGCATTCTCCTATGACTAATTAAGCCTCCTCTTTTTTCACAATTAACAAGTAAAGAGTGAATCCTATCGTTATCCATCAACCCCTCAAGAGCCCTCAATCCAATTCCATCGTGAGAAGAAGTAAAATTCAAAAAAGTTGTATTTCTTGGCAATTTAGGCCAATTATTTAACCATTTGTTTAGTAAATCTGCTTTATTATTAATTACTGCTTCTAGTAAAAGTGGTGGCAATGTAAAATTATATGCAATATCAGCTTCATTTCCAGATATTAAATATGAAATATTCTCTTTCTCTGGGACATTAGTTTCTGTAATGATAACAGAATGTTTAAAAAGTTTATTTAAAATAATTTTTAAAAACTTAACTATTAAATGTACTTGATCTAAATGTAAACAATTTGTATTCTCTTTTTTCCAAATAAAAGCGATAGCATCTAATCGAATCCAACTTATTCCATTATTAAAATATAAAATAATTATTTTTATAAATTCAATTAATACGCTTGGGTTACTCCAATCAACATCAATTTGGTCAGGGCCGAATGTGGACCAAACATCTTTATTACCAATAGTGGTTTTTAAATTAGTGAATAGAGATGAACTACGAGGTCTAATAACATCATCCCATCCACTATCAATTTTGGGTGATAAAATATATTTACAATTCGGTGATTTTTGAGCAATAAAATCTTTTACCCATTGATGAGATGAGGAAACATGATTTAGAACAAGATCAGCCATTATTGTATATTTTTTAGAAAATTCGCGTATATTTTTCCAATCTCCAAACTTCTCTTCTAATTCATCATGACTCGAGACAGCAAAACCTCCATCACTTGTTGATTTTAAAAATGGCAAAATATGAATGGTTGTAACTAAATTTTTTAAATCATTTTCTATTAAATCCAAAAGTGTTTTTAATGTTGAATTTTCTTTTTTAAAAACAGCATCTGGATATGTGATTAATACAGATGATGATGCATTCCACTTCTCAATCTTTGAGGATGCAAATCTAATATTTGTGTTTTTTTCAAGAATTTGCAACAATTCTCTCATTATGAGTTCTATTTGATCATTAGAGATAGGAGAATAGATTTCTAAAAGCAGGGATTTAAGAATTTGAATTTCTCTGCTCTCAACTAAAGTGCTTTTATTCAATTCAGTCACTTTCTTCTAATGGCAAATTCTTCTTTAATTCTGGTGCACTAATACCCAAATGGACTTTCAACAGGGTTTGATCACAACTATTCATGAATATGGGATTAATAATGATTCCTTGATGGATTTAAATAAAAAATTAAAAGCTAAATCCACAGCAATACTTATTCCATGTTTATTTGATGAATTTAATAGACCCGCCATAAAAAACATTAAAGATACATTAAAAAATTTTACGGGAATTAATGAAATTATTATTGCATTATCAGCTAAATCGAAAGAGGAAGTAATAAGAGTAAGAGAATTTTTTCAATCTATGCCATTCAATGTAAAAGTTCACTGGACAAATAGCCCTGAAGTTATTGAACTTTTAAAAGATCAAGAAAAAAACGGACTTGATTTAATTGGAACTCCTGGTAAAGGTTGGGCTGTCTGGCAAGGATTAGGAATAGCATCCCTTGATTCAGAGATAATTGCACTTTTTGACGCTGATATAAAAACCTTTAAAGATTCATACCCTATAAGAATGATTTATCCTCTATTGGATCAATCACATGGTATTTCATATGTAAAAGCTTTTTATAGCAGAGTATCTCTTGAAACAAAATCACTTCAAGGAAGGGCTACAAGACTCTTCGTTGGTCCATTATTGGCTAGCATCAAAGAATTATATGGTAACGGACAATTTTTAGAATATCTTCAGGCTTTTAGGTATCCCCTTGCTGGTGAATTTGCTTTTAATAGAGAATTAGCATTGAATTTAAGAATACCCTGTGATTGGGGCTTAGAGATAGGTTTGTTATCTGAGGTTTATAGAAATGTGAGAACTTCAAGAATTGCACAAGTTGATTTAGGTGTTTTCGATCACAAGCATAAAGAAATAGGTAGCTCACCAAAAGAAGGTCTTATGAAAATGTGTAGCGAGATACTTTCAAGTGTACTGAGAGGGTTAATGGAACATCAAGGCCAAACTCTTTCAAATTCTCAAATATCAACATTAGAAGTTCTTTATAAAAAAATTGGTGATGACAGAGTTATGCAATTTGGTCTTGATTCATTAGTAAATAATCTTCCTTACAACCGACATCAAGAGCAACTTGCTATACAAAACTTTTGTAAAATTCTTAGGCCAACAATACTAAGTTATTTAGATAATCCAATAAAACAACAACTTCCTTGTTGGGCACGAGTAAATTCATGCGTCAATCATTTGCAAGATGATTTATTTCGAGCTGGTTATAAATAAAAATAAGAAGATTTACAGTGCCGTTGGAAACTTATTTGGATATCTAGTATTGCTTTCATCTTTAACCACATCAGGTTTATTTTTGTCATGGGATCTAGCAGAAAAAAATATGATTGCAAAAGGTATAAAAATGGCAAAAAAGAAAAAATGAAGTAGGTACAAATCCCAGGGGGTTCCGTTAGGGCCATAATCTGGGAAGAACAAGGCTGTTAAAAAAATGGATTTCATAGTACGATTTTTATCTTTTTTCTAATTTATAATACTAATTGGATAAACAATGAAAAAAAAAAAAAAAATTTGCGAAAATTAAAAAAGTTATGAATAAACACTCTTGAGAATAAGAGTTATTCCTAATAAAACCGTAATAAATTCAAAAAACAATTTTACAATATTTCCAGGCTTAATAATAGAAAAATGGGCACCCAAGAATCCACCTGTAAGTGATCCTAAAATCAACATAGGTGCATATTGCCATTTAATATTTCCTGTTAACCCAAGAGATAAAGCACCTACACCATTCCAAAAAAAACCAACAAGTATTAAAGTATGGGCGAGAGACTTAGAATATGAAAGCCCAAACCATCTAACAAGCCAGAAAGTAACAAAAATCCCTGATCCAGAACTTAATGAGCCATTTAATAAAGCAATTAAAAATAATCCAATTCCACCGAAAAATAACCTAGAAAATGTTAATTTAATAAAAGATTCTTCTAATCCAAATTCAGGTTTAAAAAAAGAATAAATACCTAAGAATAAAGTTATACAGCCTAAAAGAAGAGAAGCATAATCATCATCAATAAACATTACTATCTTTGTACCAATAACAACACCTGGAATACCAATTAATAATATAAAAAAGGAAAATTTTATATCTAAATTACTAGTTCTGTAATGTCTTAAACTACTTCCAACTCCCAGAAAGACACTTGCAACCTTATGAGTAGCTAATGCATTAGTGAAAGGCAATCCTAAAAACAACAATGCAGGTAATTGAAAAAGACCAGCTCCTCCTCCAGAAAGAGCAGACATGAAGTTTGCAAATAAAGAGATTAAAAATAAAATAATTTGATTTATTAAAAAATCATTATTTATCATTTAAAAATTTTCGATTAATTTTCTAACCTTATTAAATCAATACTGTTGGGATGGTCATGTATATACTTATTAAATTCCATAGCTAACATACGGGCTTCATATGCATCTGAAGCGTAAAAACAATTTTCAATTCTTCTATTTTCGCATGTACGATAATGAACCGTATAAGCTTTTAATAAGCTTTTTTCAATACCACTTTTAGTAACCTGCATATTCACCTTTAATGGTTACATACTTATTTATGCATCTAAATCATTAATTAATCTACACTTATGTTGTAATCAATATATGTTTTCTTTTAAGAACGTCTCAAGAGAAGGTAATTATTTATACAAAAACAAAAAAATTTAAATTCATGAAAAACATGGAATTAAAATGATAGAAATATGAATATTTTATATATTATTTTGATTTGAAAATATTATTGAGATCCTTGTGTTGAAATTATTTTTCATTCTTGCTATTAAAAAAAAAGAATAAATTAAAAAAAAATGGTTTCACTAATAAAAAAAGATTTTATAAGTAGCATCAAAAATAAAATAAAAAAAAATTTTTATAAGAATCTAAATAATGAAATAAATAATGAAAAGAAAAATGTATATTTTAAAAATCTTTCAAAGGGTGGTTTTTGGCAATCATAAAGAAAGCTATTTAAAAGCAATAAATTGAATTGTATGACTATATAATATTTGTATATAAATGATTAATACCATGAGTGAGATTAACCTTGGCTCTAGCCTTTTATCCATATCGATAGCAGCTGGATTCATAGCATTTATATTTTTAGTCGTAAGAGTAATTATATTTTCATCACGATCAATTCTTGAGCAAGTTAGAAATTTAGGAAAATAAAATCAAAAAATTCTAAATAAATAATTTAAATAACACTGTATTCCACTGGATCAAAAAAAATATGCTAAGTTTAGGTAGATATACTCAGCAAAGTGTCTAATAGTGAACTTAAGCCATTATGTGAAATAGGCACAGAGGTAGAAATTGATTTAAGCAGAGTAAAAGATAGATTCTCTAATTCTTTAATAAATAAGATTTCAAAAAATGCTATTGGGAAAGTTATTGATTATAAAATGACTGATGCAAGAGAAATAGGTTTAGTTGTTAGATTTCACAACAATAAGGAATGTTGGTTTTTTAATCATGAAATAAAGGCAATATCTACAGATCCAGAAAATAATATATGGGAAGAGATACAAATTAGTGATAATCGAAAATTTGTTAATTTGTCACCTGATTTGAATATATTAGTAAAATTTTTAAAAATTAAAAAAGCTCCCGTAAATAAAAATATTGACTATTTAGTAAATCCAAAGGCTTTTGTAAAATGGTTGATTTTCAGTATTAAAGATATATTTTAATAAAATGATTATCTACTTTTCGTGGTAAATTTCAGACCCTTCTTTTGATTTATTTATAGAAAGTTCATAATAAAAATCATGTTGTGAAAAATTATTATTACTTTTATATCGATCATTATAGAACCAAGAGTCTCTATATAAACTAAAAGTTGAGGTCCTTCTACCCAAATCTAATTCGAAAATATTTAAAGTAATCCATATTGAATTTGATGATCTATAGCCAAGCTCTATCTTAAATCTCCCACCTTTAATAGGTAAAGGCAATTTGAATCTTCTTAGTCTTTTACTAACATCACTTTCTTTCATTACACATGAGTATTTTGTCCCATATGAATTTTGAGTTATATCATAAATTCTAATACCTAAACAAAATATATCTGATTGTGAGATTCTTTTTAATGTCTTTTTAGAAAAGTTCCATTCACAACAAAGAAAATTATTTTTTGAAAGACTACAAAGGAAAATATCATTTTTATTAAAAAGTTTCAAAATAATAAATTTACTTTTAAAATACAATTTTTTAATAATTCTTCTTAAGAAATGAAATAAATTATTTATTAGAAATTTTTTCAATGTTTTATACATTCACTTTTATAATTTTAAGGCTAAGATAAATATGTGCAATTAATTTTAAACTCTTTATAAAATGGATAAATTTGACCCAGCTATAAATTATGGACCAAATGACGCAGGTGTCTCAGCTATATCAATAGCTTTAGTTGTTATTGGACTTATATTTGGAAGCTGGTTAATAGGGAAAATTTATTCTTTTACAAGCAGCTCGATTCAAAAATTAATTAAGAAAGATGACTTGCAATAAAATTACTTCTAACAAATTACATATTTAATGTTATACGTATTGCTATAAATTTAAAATTTAAATCATGTTGACATCAATGCTTCATTCAGAGTGGTCATCCCCACTTGGCTTAACTGCTCAAGTTTGGGGTGTAATTACAATAATCGGTTACTTTTTATATTGGAAAACATCTTATAAAAGATAATTAAAAATAGCATGCCTACTATGATCCCCATCACCAGGCAATACCACAGTAATTGAGACCCCCCAATACTCACATGAGTATTAACTACTAATGACACTACCTGTAGAGGACGACGGCTCGATATAAAACTATAAGTGGTGACATGATAGTAAAAATCTCTACCACATTGGTAAAGATTGCTCAGGAGGAATTAAAGCGTCATCAATTTTTGATGGATTATGAAGCGCATCAAGTGAGAGAAAAATTTTTTTACTTTTACCTAATAGGAATTTATTAATTGGAGAATTCTTATTATTTATATCTGTTTGCAACCTAAGTAAACCTTGTTGTATCTTCCAGTTATCGTAATCTGCAAAAGAAATCGTCCAATAATTAAATATATTTTCAAGTTTTTTTAAAGGAATAGAGTAAGATATACCTTTTTCGGTATTTTTTAATTTAAATCCAGATTTTTTATAGTTATAAATTAATAAATTTACGCTGCCATTGATTGCAGAAAGTAATTGATCAGAATCTTTAGAAGCAACAGAATATGTAATAAAACATTCCAGATATTCTGATTTATTTACGTTTAGAGGGTTAGCAAGCTTTGTTGAAGATATTAACCAATAAAACTCTCCATTTTTTTCAGCACTAACTAAGTAAAGTATTTTTTCTATTTTCTTAATACATTTTCTTTATTAAGACATAGAAAATTTAAAGATGCAAATATATATTTATATTAGAAAAATAATTACATTGAAACAAGAATGAACGAGATCTATAAACAGCCAATATTAATACTTGGTGGTTTTTTAATAAATTACAAGGATTACATGCCAATGGCAAATTACTTGAAAAAAAGAATAAATCAACCTGTTGAAATTGTAAAAACAACTAAATTAGACTGGTTATGTACAAATTGGGAATTTGGATGGAAAAGAATTCTTAATAAAGTCGATATTGAATCAACAAAATTATTAGAACAATCAGCGACTGGCAAAATCACCATTATAGGTCATAGCTCTGGTGGAGTAATGCTAAGACTTTTTCTCTCGAATAAGCCTGAATTTGGTGTTATTTACAATGGGAAAAAGAAAGCAAATATATTGATAACATTAGGAAGTCCTCATAATGCAATTCGATCTACAGTATTAAGAAAAATGGTAAACAATAAATATCCTGGTTCATATTTTAAAAAGGATGTAAGTTATGTTTCAATCGCAGGTAATCTTTCAATAGATAGTAAAGATATAAAAAAAATAACAAAAAGAATTGCATCATCTTCATATCTTTCTATTAATGGGAATAAGGATTCAAAAGGAGACGGATTAGTACCTCTTGAGTCAGCTATGCTAGATGGCTCAAAGAAAATAGTAATTAACGATTCTGCTCACAGTAAATTATTTGGAGAAAACTGGTATTGCAATATAGAAATTACAAAAATATGGTGGGAAAAATTATTTAATTTATAACTTAATAACACATTTTCATTATTAAATATTATTTAAAATGAAAATATTTATTTTATAACAACAGGAAAGAAGGCAGACTTGGCAATGATAGTTATATATACTTAGGTACTTTATACTTGTTAATTAATTAAAATATTCATAGAAATTATGTTATATCTATATGGTGTTTAATTTCAAGTTGCATGATTGTTAAGCAGAAAAATTTTTTTGAATCTAATCATAATGATGATATTGATTCCTATTTTGAGTGTGTAACAGCCTGTTCTCTAGAAGAGAAAGGTGTTGAATGTATTACTGAATGCATAGAAGTACATCTTAAGAAAGAATTGTCATAACAATTATTTCTTAAGTATTATTTACTAAATAAATAGATATTAACAACAAGAAACATAATATTTAATTTTATCTTTAATCTATTAGTTATCTTTACTTTCGTTATTTAGTTTATCTTCTTGTTGTGCTTTTAATTTTGCTGCAGCTTCTTCCTCTTTTTTCTTAGCAGCAATTGCTGCATCTTCAATTGCTTTAGCTTTTACGGCCTCATACTCTATTTGATGGTCAAGCTTGCCTTTAGACTTTAACCATTCAGTAACAGTTGGCTCTCTACCTTCACTTTCACATTTCTCCTTATATCTTAAAAACGGAAACCAATGATGCTCTGCTGTTTTTGGATCACTGGCATTAAATGGATCTGAAGTCAAAATACTATGTATGTCTACTAAGATCATCTCATTAATTATGCAAAAAAAATTATTTAGTAAAAAGAGTTAACCACAATGGTCCAAATAATTTGTTAAAGTTATGCGTATAAATACTTGTACCAACTAAAAAAAGTTATATTATAAAATATATAGCTAACAATATTATGGGTGATGTAAAACAACACGCCAAGTTACTAAAACTTCAAACTAAGGCACAAGAGTGTTTGTCTAGACAAGAAGCTCAAAAAATCATTAAAAAAGCTGATAAGGCACATAAGAAACTTTCAAAATAATTAAAAAATTATTTTCAAATTTTGGTGTAAATTATACCTTTATATTTTTCAAAAGTAATTGAATAAACTATAGAAGTTTCTTTTTTAAGATTTTGCATAAATAACTCACTATCACCAGTTTTAATCCATTCCGACTTCATTACAGGAATTGATTCTTGAAGTGCATCCATAGGAACTACTGATGTAATAATGCTTTTTTCTTTGTCTGATAATTTAAGTGTACAAATTTCAGTTTTTGCAACAATACGCAAAAGTAATTCTAAGGTAACCTTTTCTGCAATTTCATAAGGAAAAGCTTCCGCTTCAAAAGTTGATTTTAATGATTTACCTCCAATGGGCAGATTTCTTACATTTGACAAATTTATTAAGGCAAATGATATAAGGTAAGGATTATTCAAAAGATTTTTTTTACATAATAGTCCATAAACGTATATTTATATTTACCTTTAGAAAACTAGAACAATTAATTAATAGAGAATAAACTATTGACTTCTGATCCCAGGTTGAAGTAAACCTAATTATAGGTGAATTATTTTAATGATTGTAGAAAATATTATTAATGTTGAGTCAATGAGCAAAATTTACAAAGTAGCAGATAAAGGGCCCGGATTAAAAGGAACAGTTAAGCATTTTTTTAAACGTAAAATGATTAATGTATCTGCTGTAAATAATGTAAATTTCACAATTAAAAAAGGTGAAATTGTTGGATTCCTAGGAGCTAATGGAGCTGGAAAAACTACTATTTTAAAGATTTTATGTGGCTTAATATACCCATCATCAGGTCTTCTGGAAGTTAGTGGTTTTTCTCCACAAAGAAGGCAAACGGAGTTTTTAAAAAAAATAACATTAGTGATGGGTCAAAAACAACAACTTCTTTGGGATCTCCCGCCAATGGATTCATTACAAGTTAATGCCGCAATTTATGGATTAAATGATGACATAGCAAGAAAAAGGATTAATTATTTAGCAGAAATGCTTGAAATAGGAGAGGAATTAACCAGGCCTGTAAGGAAACTTTCATTAGGACAGAGAATGAAAGCAGAGCTGTTAGCAGCTTTAATTCACGAACCAGAGATTCTCTTCCTAGACGAACCTACTCTGGGATTAGATATCAATGCACAATCTAGAGTTAGAGCCTTCTTATCTGATTACAATAAACAAACTGGTGCGACTATTCTTTTAACAAGCCACTATATGGCAGATATAACTGCACTTTGTCCAAGAGTAATTTGTATTCACAAAGGTGATTTATTTTACGATGGAGATCTCGAAAAACTTACAAATAAACTATCACCAAGAAGAGAAATAAGGATGGAATTAAAAAATAAAAAAGATTATGATTACTTTAAAACTTATGGAGAGATTAAGAACTTCTCTGACAGAGTTGTTAAATTATTAGTTCCAAGGAAGAATCTAACAGAAGTTGTAAGCAAACTTTTAACAGATTTAGAAGTTATTGATTTAGAAGTTAATGATCCACCAATTGATGAATTAATAGGTGATCTTATACAAAGTGGTTCAATTAAATGAAAGTATTCGGATTATCTATAAGTGTAATAAAAACACTCTTTAAAACACAATATGCAAATATGCTTGAATATAGAATTGAAATAGCTTTATGGGCCTTATCAGGTGTATTACCATTCATAATGTTAAGTATTTGGAATAACACAGGTTCAGCTATTGAATATGGATTCGACAACATATCATTATCTAGATATTTCCTAAGCGCTTATATTATTAGACAATTTTCAGTTGTCTGGGTAGTGTTTTCGTTTGAAGAAGATGCATTATTAGGAAGGTTATCACCATATCTTTTACAACCACTACATCCTCTATGGAGATACGTTTTTGCTCATCTTGCAGAACAAGTTACTAGACTACCTTTTGCAGCAGGAATAATATTTATATTTTTTATAATTAACCCAAATTCATTCTGGATTCCATCTTTTCCTCAATTTGTTTTAGCATGGATATCCACAATTTTTGCCTTCACAATAGCATTTTTATTGCAAAGTTTTGTTGCCTCATTATGTTTCTGGAGTGAAAAAGCTAGTGCATTAGAAAGATTATTATTTGTACCATATTTATTTCTATCTGGTCTACTTGCACCATTATCAACATTCCCTCCATTAATATTAAAAGTTGCCTTGTTCACACCTTTTCCATATTTAATAAATTTTCCAGCAAAAATTCTTTCTGGATTAGAATTAAATATAATGAATGGTTTTATCATTCAGTTATTATGGATTATATTATTATTGCCAATTGTAAGAAAAACATGGAATTTAGGTGTTAAAAGATATTCCGCAATGGGTGCATAATGAGAAAATACATTAAAACGTTAAAGCTATTTTGGTCTACATCGTTAGCAGTTCAAGTTGAATATCAAATTAATTTTTATGTAGAGCTAATAGCAATGTTAGGAACATTCATAGGTAGTTTGTTCATTCTATCATTATTTTTTAAAGAACAAAATCAAATTGGTGAATGGTCTTGGGAAGCAGCATTAATAGTTCAAGGTGTTTATACATTTTTAGATGGACTAACAAATACATTATTAAGACCAAATCTTACTGAAATCGTAAATTATGTAAGAGAAGGTACCCTTGATTTTGTATTAGTTAAACCAATTGATAGTCAATTTTGGCTTTCTACAAGAACAATTTCTCCAGCAGGTTTACCTGAAATGTTATTGGGTATTGGATTGGTATTTTGGACAACAGAAACATCACAAAACTATATTGGATTTAATGAATTATCTATAGGATTATTTATGCTGTTAATGGGAATGATAATACTGTACTCACTTTGGTTTTTAATAGCAGCAACAAGTATCTGGTTTGTGAAAACATGGAATGCTACTGAAGTTCTTAGAGCTATTCTTGCAGCAGGTAGATTTCCAATAAGTGCTTACCCAGTAGTTTTAAAATTTATATTTACACTTCTAATACCAATTACTTTTTTAACAACAGTTCCAGCAAAAATATTTCTAGGACAATTTAATATATTATTAATAATATCAGGTATATTAATTGCAGTAATATTTTTTACATCTAGTCGATATTTTTGGAAATATGCATTACGCCACTATACATCTGCATCAAGTTAGTAATATAAATCGCTAAGATTAATTTTTTAATTTGAATTATTCAATTATTTTGATTAGTACAATATTTCATAACTTAAAGATATAATTATCATTACAACCACAGATTCTGAAAACTATCATTATTATTAAAATTACAAAGTTATTTATCCTCAATCAATAGAAATTATTATTTAATAATGACAAACATAAAACCTATAATTGCAGTAACTATGTCGACAGGTCTACAGGGGAGTGGTGTCGTAAAAGAACTTTCTAAAAGCGATAGATTTGAGATACGAGCAATTACAAGAAATCCAAACAGTGATAAGGCTTTAGCATTAGGAAAACTTCCAAATGTAAGTTTATTTAAAGGTGATTTGCTTGATAGCAAAAGTTTATTCAATTGTTTTGAAAATGTATATGGAATATTTGGGAACACAACTCCTACAAAAGGAATCAGACCACTTGTTCGGAACTATGAAATTGAGCAAGGAAGAAACTTAATTAATGTAGTAAAAGAAATTCAAAACCTCGGCAACCTTAAACATTTTATATTTAGTTCAATTTGCAAAGCAAAAGACCCATTATTGAATGAACCATCACCAGGTCACTTCAGTAGTAAATGGGATATCGAAAATTACTTGACATTAAATAATTTAAAACCTATTACTACAGTAATTAGGCCAGCAAGTTATTTTGAAAATTTTTACGGAGATCTTCCTGGCCTAAGAATATCTGAGACATCATTTCCAGGAGTCGTGAGCCCAAACAAAAAATGGCAAACAATTGCTGTTGAGGACGTTGGTAAGTGGAGTAATGCAATTTTCAATAATCCTAAAAGATTTATTAATACATCATTAAATCTTGCAGGAGAAGAATTAACGGGAAAAGAAATGGCTAATATTCTTCAAAAGATAAGAGGTACGAAATCTAAAAAAGTTAATTATGTAATGGCACCAAGGTTTTTAATGAAAACATTTGTTCATGATATTGGTATTATGGCTGACTGGATTGAAAGAGCAGGATACGGAGCCAATATTGCCAGTCTCAAAAAAATTGCTGAAGAAGAAAACATAGTCATGACAAAATTAGAAAATTGGCTAATAGATAAAGAGTTAAAGATTAAGGATCGTAATTAAGTAAGAAATCTAAGCTTAGTTATAACGAAAATAAATATTAAAAAAATTACTATAAAAGGTAACAAGTTCAAAAATATAAATGCTAAAAGAATAGAAATGCAAATAAATATAATAAAGGAAAAAACTATAAAAAAAATTGAAAGTATTTTTAAGAATTTTCTTTTCCAATATTTCCCTTCAAGTCTTAAAAGATAATTTTCTAAAGTCTCCTTTTCTAAATATAAGTTTTTAAGACGAAAGATATGCCAACCTAGAGATTTGTTGACTTCATCTCTAATCTTGGTTTGATTAAAATTATTATTACCTCTATAAACAATTGATTTATATTTAACGATTTGTGATTCATATATATCTTTTAAACAACATTTAATATTATTATCAACAATTTCGATTTGCTTAATGATGTAAAATTTCTTTTTCTTATTTTCGCTTAAAATTATATTTTTATCATCCATAGAGTGTATATATAATTTTACTTAAGAAGTCTAAAAAAAGGTTTTAAACTTGTAAATTTAAATCAAAATGGTTTTCCAGTTATAAAAGAATGAACTGATGGAACAGTCCTATCTAAGATGGCAGCTAATATAACTATCAAATTCAATGCGACCACTGTTCCGCCAATAAAAATATTCCCTTCTCTGGTCGTGTAATCCCACTTTGGTTCTGTATCGGTCATCATGAAAAGAAATTCTTCTTAGATTCTATTAATAAAAAGGAGTTTGAGCAAAAACCTAAACGAAAAAGTCAACAAGAATATTATATTTTCTTAAGATTTACTTTATAATGCTGAGAAGTGACAGAAATCGTGCGAATATCTACCGAATTTCTTTAGATTAAATGTCAAAAGGATACTGGCTTAAACAAGCCAAAATTGACAATACAGATGTTTTCATAGAATACGTAAAAACGGTAGTGCCTTGGTTGAGAACAGTTGGTGGGACGATAATTGCAAAAGACGTTAATCAAAATTCAGATTTAAATGAATGGGATGGAGGGCAATTGGGTTTAGTAATAGAATTTGATTCAAAAGATGCTGCTCAAAAAGCATTCGAATCAAGCGCTTTTCAAAATTACATAAAATATAGAGGATTAGATGGAGAACTAACGCTATCTATAATTAGTGGATGAAGAAAGATTAAATAATAATAATTTCTAATAAATAAAATTAAGATGACATTGCATCAATTAAAAAACAGCTAATATAAAAAAAATATTATAAACTATGAATAATTTGACATTTTTATTTATTTCTAGTGAACTTGGGGTAAATGAGTCAACTATTAATATTGTATTATTATTTTCTATTATAAGTTTCTTATCATTGCCAATTTATTTTATGATTACTAAAAATAATGGTAATGCGATATCAAAGTTTTAATTAAAAATAAATTTAAATTAATAGACTAATGATTGAAGATTCGTCTAAGCTTCAAAAAGGGCAGATACTTAAAGTAGATTTAAATAAAGTAAAAGATAGATTACCTGAGAAGCTTAATAACTATTTGATGTCATATCCATATGGAAAACTTGTAGGTTATAAAATGGTTGACGGAAATCAATTTGGATTAGTCTTAGAATTAAAAAAAGGTTTAAATCAATGGTTTTTTGAAAAAGAATTATCTATTGTAGAAAATGACACAATAATTCATTAACAAATATTTTTGTCCTAACTATCTTATTCTATAATCTTTAAATAAAAAATTATGATTTATACATTCGCAGTAGATTTAAATTTAAGCCCAGTTGCAATTTCAGCAATAGTAATATCTAGCTTAAGCTTTATTATAATGTTTGGAATTGCCTCTGCTAAGGGTGGTTTCCAAGAATTAATTAATACAACATTAGAAAATGATAAAAAAAACAGACAAATCTAAATATTAAATCTTAGTCATTATCAATATCAAAAAGAAGATTCTCTGGAATAAAATGCTTTTGACCATCAGGACATTTATAAACTCTCTCAAATATTCCATTATTTTCGATGATACCCTCTACATAACATCCCATTGGTAATAGATTGTTTTCATACTTTTTAGCACGACTCATAAAAAAAATGCATATGTATTAATTACAACAAAACATAATTAAAAAGCAATAAGTAAGAAGTCTTATTAATAATAAAATTAATTTAAACCCAATCTGTATCTTCTAATAGATCAGAATATAAAGCAATATCATTTGATGCAGTTTTAGTAGCTAACCAATCAGTGTCTTCTAGCAGGTCAGAATACTCAGAAAGTTTCTTTAATTGATGAAATTCACGAGCAATTGTTTGCATGGTTTAAATAAGTATTAATGTAAATATGATCCATAATTCAAAAAAAACAAGCAATATATAATTAATTATTATAGTTTTCTGACTTTTATCTGCTATATCTTGTCAACTCTGTTTGGAGTAGAACTATTATCATTCACTGGTCCTGTCCAAACCGCCCATAAAAATAAAATGGTTACCGGACAAAATAGTATTCCAAATAAAGGGGCAAAGTATTTTAGCCAATCATAATTAGATTTCATAGAAGGATCATACAGAGTTTATTTGTTAAAGAATTGATAAAAAATAGTATTACCGAAAGCAGGCATCTGCAACTATTCGAATTTTAGAAAGTTTACCCTGTTCTTCTCTTTTTACCAAATATTTAGGAGAAACAGCCATCAAAGCTCTAAGATCAGTAGAATTGTTGGAAGATTTGTTAATAACTTCCATTGCACATGACCAATTATCACGACTCTTTATACCTGGCCATGAAATTAATAAGCCACCAAAAAAACCTATAGATAGAACAAAAATCGTTTTTATCATTTTGATATCTTACTAAATGAAATGAAAAGATCAATAACGACGAATGACTTAAACAAATGATTTAATTATTCACTGCTACTAAATATCTAATTAAAAAAGAATTTAATATTAACGATATTTATGAAGGGCTTCCTGCATAAGCATGTTCCCAAACGGGTGAACCAGTTCCTCCTCCATCCTGATCGTCATCATCATCAAAATCAGAAGAAATAAATAATAAGCCTCCAATTGAGATAACAAGAGAAAAAGCTATGGAAAAAAGATCAGACTCCAACTTAGATATTTATAAAATTCGAATTAGAATAGCCCATTTCTGTTAAAAAAACCACCTTTAGAGAAAATAAAAAAATTTTGTCATGACAAGTGACTTGAAATTTATTTTTATTTTGAAACTAATTTAATAATTATTTTTTATTGCCAATCCAATCTTTTGGTTTAGTCATCATCCAATTCATTATCCCATCACTATCCATATTTTTTGAACTAATTACAAATGAAATAATAAAAAACAAACTGAATACTGCAATAATAAAAAGGTTTAAAGAAGATAGACCGATCTCATTAATAGGTAATCCGAAAATTAAATGATGAAACATAATTTTTTATTTAAACTACTACTATTGATTAAAATCATACAAAATTTTTAAAATTATTTAATGTTTCCTCAAACAACAATAAAATAATATAAAAATAATTTAATTAAATTAAAATGCCGAGATTAAAAATATCTGATTGTAAAATGGTAAATGACTTATGGATAAAGTTTCTAAATAATATTGGAACAGATAAAGCAACTAGAGCAGTTAAACAAGCAATAGACTTAAAAAAAATGTATGGTAATGACAATGATTTACCAGTGTTGTATACAAGGACTGGTGGAATAGGCCTTACGACCTTTCACAATTTAAAAAATCAAATAGGTATTAAATTGGAAGGTAATGATAAGGTGTTACTTTATAATCATATAGAAAGACAAATTCAAATCCTTAATGACAGAAAATAATACTAATAAAATTATTAGTATAAAATCAAATTAATATCACAAAGATTTAATCTTATTGCTAGCATATAGAAAAAATGTGGAAATTTATTGAAAAAATACAGTACAGAAATTGGGGGAATTTCAATTATCCTGCATTACCATATATAGTATTTTTTATTGCTATTTTTTCTACATACTCTATTGGTATTCCTGTTTTTTCTTCCTAAATAATATTTAAATAATCATTTCTTTTTATTTAATATTAAATCAAATAAACTTTCTAAAACGTCAATAAATATTGAAAAATTAAATTTTGAGGGAATCAATCGACTATCGGGAGTAAGTATGTATATCAAAGCTCCAATATATCCAATGTTTATAAAGAAATTTTCCATATCAAATGGCTTTAAGTAAAAGAATGTATTTGACAAGAGATATAAAAACAACAAACATGGACCTATTTTTGAGTACTTACTAAAAATAAAAAATGAAACACCAATAACAAGGCATAGAATTTCAGAAAAAAGCAAAAGAAATGCAAATTGCTCGTTTAATCCTTTATTTAAATAATTCTCAAGAATAATATTAAATTTATAAATTTTTGGAGGTATGGATACGGCAAAGGCAGATGCAAAAAAAAGTCTGCCTATAAAATTAAAGGATTTTGTCACGAAAAAGGTATCACCAAGTAATTAATCATCTAAAAATAAGCATATTAAGGAATTTGGACAAACAAAAACAAAGAATCCTCTTAACAACGAGTAACATGTGTTAGTATAAGTTCATCTTACTTAAACAAATGAAACAGTTCTTACCAAGTGCAATAGCAGTTTTATCAGCAATCTTTGTCGCAACATCATCAACTGGCGTAATAGCTTAATTTTCTCAAAGGAGGTCTAATTCATAACCTGAATCAAATAATCTTTGATAAGCAAAACTGGCATCATAATTGGATAGAGTATGAGTTTCTTCATTATTCTTTTTTACAAAAACATAATTCTTATCTAACTTACTTCTTTTGAATTTAAAAATATCTCCGTTTTTAGATAAAGTCCATGTCTTGTCCACATCACTTTTAACTTGCCACGGACAATTTTTCGGTAAGTTTTCGTACAATTTTTTATTGCTTGTAATCTATATAAACTTAGTTATAACTCTTTGACAAGAATTAAAGATTATAAAAATTATATTCGTGTTTGTTTAGATAAATCCCTCCATAAACAAGCCATAAAATAAAATAAGCCTGCAATGCTAGTAAAAAAAAGAATAGAAGTGAAGTTCATAATAGACCTAAAGAACCAGCAGTAAAACCGATGGAACATACAAAAAAGAATTCTACAAGCTCCCTAAAGGGAGTATTCAAAAATAATGAGATTTGTTGAGCCATTTAACCTTGTACTCTCAGGATTTATAGAATCTAATAAATAAAATTGAAATTCAATTGTAGTAAGAACCGTCAAAAAACACTTTTTTTAATCTCAAGCTATCATTAAGAAAATTAAAAATTATTTTGCCAAATAAAATTGATAGTTTTGATGATTCACTTATAGAGTCTTGGAAAATTATATCTAATGAACTGGCATCATTAAGAGATGCAGGTATATCTGACGAAGAAATTTATAAATTTGGCTTATCGATAATAAATCATTACAACCCCATGGAACTTGAAAAAATTAAAAATCTTTCAGATAAACAAGATGCACTTTGGAGAGAGGCAAATGACCTTTAAATCATGAGTTAAAATTTTATATTAAGTTCATTTGCAATATCTTGAACCTCAGAATAAGAAATATCATTTAAATAGTTTTTCAAACATGTCTGAGAATTAAAACGCTCTAATTTACTAGATTTTTTAGTAAGATATATTATTATTAATTTTGCTAATTCATCTTTGGATAACATAGCTTTAACCTTTGTTATATACTAAAACATTTTTTGAAAGAATATATTAAGATAATGAAAAATTATATAAAAGAATGATAGATGAAAATACAATTAAGCATTGTAAATTAAATAAAAATATTTTAGAGTTAAAAATTAAAAATACAGAGCACGCAATCTATCAATCACAACAAATCATCTCTGAGTCAGAGATGGATACTAAATCCCTTTTATATTTAAAAAGGAAAATTGCAGAGTCATTAAATGATCTTGAAATACTTAATTTAATAAAACTAAATAAACTTTAAAATATTTGCTATCATAAATAAATAATCTTACAGAAATTAAAGCAGTGACTGAAAAGATATATTTTTTTTACGATG
>MDTG01111427.1_pt1 | contig 25061 bp, 24 predicted proteins | sample 811421 | NCBI WGS metagenome assembly MDTG01 (sample SAMN05326645, study PRJNA326480) | marine metagenome | isolation source: seawater | place: Pacific Ocean: South East | collected 2011 | reverse complement strand
TTTGAACCTGCGACCCTCTGGTCCCAAACCAGATGCGCTACCAGACTGCGCTACGCCCCGAATGATTGATTTTATAAGTTATATAGGCCTTTTTGGCAATTGAAACATTAGTATTATATAAGTAAATAAATAAAATGATTCAACATATAACTAAACCATTTAAATACTTTTTTAAACTCGAGTCAGCCTCAGGTTTGCTTCTCTTGTTTGCAGCTGTCATTGCAATGATTATAAGTAATGGAACTTATTCAGATATATACTTTAATGTTCTTAAAAAATATATTCTCATAGGAACTGAAAACTTTGGTCTAAAATTAAGTGTTTTGCATTGGATAAACGATGTTCTTATGGCAGTTTTTTTCTTTTTAGTTTCATTAGAAATTAAAAGAGAATTTATTCAAGGTGAGCTTTCAAATCCTAAACAAGCTTTATTACCAATAGTTGGTGCAGTAGGAGGAATGCTAGTTCCAGCGCTAATTTATATATTTATAAACATTAATGATGCAGCAACATTAAAAGGATGGGCAATTCCTTCGGCGACAGATATTGCTTTTTCACTTGGTGTACTTTCATTGCTAGGAAAGAGGATTCCTTTGTCTCTAAAAGTTTTTTTAACCGCTTTAGCTATTATTGATGATTTAGGAGCAATTGTGATAATTGCTTTTTTTTATTCAGGAAATATAAGCATAATATATTTATTGTTAATGCTTGTCTCTATAATAGTTCTTATTTTTTTAAATAAATTTAATATAAAAATTTTTTTACCTTATTTAATAATTGGAATTTTTCTTTGGGAATTCACGCATCAGTCTGGTGTTCATGCGACAATAGCTGGGGTTCTATTAGCTTTAACTATCCCACATAATAAAAAGAATCCAAATAAATCTCTTCTATTAAGAATTGAACATTCAATTTCTCCTTACGTAGCTTTTGGTATTATGCCAATTTTTGCTTTTGCAAATGCTGGCGTTCCATTAGAGGGTTTAAGTTTTTATAGTTTATTAAATCCAATACCATTGGGAATAGTTTGTGGTTTGTTTTTTGGAAAACAAATAGGAGTTCTTCTCTTTTCTTACTTTGCTATTAAATTAAAATTGGCTGAAATGCCTAATAATTCTAATTGGATGTCTTTTTATGGTGTTTCGATACTTACTGGAATAGGTTTTACAATGAGTTTGTTCGTAGGAAACTTAGCTTTCGTAGAATCACAAAATTATCTTAATGACGTAAAAATCGGAGTATTAGCCGGCTCTTTAATTTCAACACTTTTTGGTTATTTTATATTACTGCTATCAACAAAAGAAAAATGATTGACATAAAAATTATTAATTTAGCTTCAAATACAAAAAATTATGGTCTTAAAAAAAATGGGACATATACTGCTTCTTGTAAAAATACTACATGTGGAGATAGAGTTAAAATTCAAATCTATTCAAAAAAAGGTATAGTTAAAGATTTAAGATACGAAACAGAGTCGTGTATATTTTGTCAAGCATCTGCAAGTATTTTATCTAATGTGATAAAATCAATTCACGAAAAAGATTTGAAGAAGGAGATAGAAAATGTTTATAAATCTTTTAATAATGCTAAAATTAAACTACCAAAAAAATATTATTTGTTCAAACCTTTGATAAATAAAAAATATAAAAATAGAACAAATTGTATCTTGCTACCTTTTAACGCTATACTTAAAGCTTTAAGAATATGAAAAAAATATTATTAATTATTATTATGATTAGTTTTTTTTCAAATAATTTATATGCTTATGAGAAATTAGCTTATGATTTTTCATTTAGAAGTATAGACGAAGGTGAAATAAATTTAGCTAATTACAAAGGTAAAACAATAGTAGTTGTTAACGTAGCTAGTAGATGTGGTTTTACAAATCAATATGAGGGATTGCAAAAAATCTGGTCAAATTACAAAAACGAAGGTCTAGTTGTAATAGGCGTACCCTCAAATAATTTTAAACAAGAACCTGGGTCAAACAAAGATATTCAAAAATTTTGTAAAAGCAATTTTAACATAAACTTTCCGATGACTGAAAAAACCAATGTAATTGGTAAAAACGCACATCCCTTTTTTAAATGGGCAAAAGAAAATTACGGAATTACAGCAACTCCTAAATGGAATTTTCATAAAATTATTATAGATAAAAATGGTAAGGTTGCTAATACTTTTTCTTCAATAACTAAACCTACATCTAAAAGATTTATTGATTATATTGAAAAGCAAATTAAAAATTAAAATTCAAACCGTCGTAAGCAGGAATTATATTTTTTGGTAATTTTTTTTTTAATTTCTTATAATCAAGATCAACATGTAAATTTGTTAAGATGGTTTTTTTTGCTTTAATTTTTTTAGACAAATCAACAGCTTCTGAAAAGTTAAAATGTGAAGGGTGCTTATTTTTTTTTAAGCAATCGATAATAAGATAATCTAAATTTCTCAAAAATTTAAAATATTTACTTGGTATATAATTGCAGTCGCTGATATAGGCAATGTTTTTAAAAACATATGCAGTTGATTTAATCATTCCATGTTGAACATCAAATGCCTTTATGTGTATGAATTTTTTTTTTTTAGATATTTTAAAATTATTTTTAATAATATTTGCACTCAATATTGGTTTATATCCAAACCTTGGTAAGAAACAATATGTATAATGATTTTTTAGTCTTAATATAGTTTTTTTGCTTCCATAAATTTTAATTTTTTTTTTATTTTTCCATACAAATGGTCTTAATTCAAAAATTCCTGCAGTTTGATCTGCATGTTCATGAGAATAAATTACTGCATCTATATTTTTAATATTATTTTTTTTAAATTGTAATTTTATATCTGGAGAAGTATCAATCATTATAGACATGCCTTCATAATAAAAATGAGCAGAACATCTTGTTCTTGTATTTTTTGGATTTTTTTTATCACATGAGCCCCAATAATCTGTGATCCAAGGAGATCCTAAAGAGCTCCCACAACCTAATATTGTGAATTTGTTTTTCAATTTAATTTACCAAATAGATTTAAAAAATTATTAGTTGTTATATTTGATAATTCATTTTCATTCAAATTTTTTAAATTTGCTAAAAATTTAACAGTGTGAATTATATGACTTGGTTCATTAGACTTGCCTCTTAGTGGATCGGGAGACAAATAAGGAGAGTCGGTTTCAACTAAAAGTCGTTCATTAGGGATACTCTTAAAAGTATCTGCTAGTACTTTTGAATTTTTAAATGTGACTATACCACTTGCAGAAATGTAACACCCTATATCTAATAGTTTATGAGCAAATTCTTTTGTACCAGTAAAACAATGAATTAAAATTTTAAAATTTTTATTTTTAACCTCTGATTTCAATATTTCATATGTTTCTTTCTCAGCAGATCTTGAATGAACTATAATTGGTAGTTCAGATTCCTGTGCGGCGTGAATATGTTCTGAGAACATTTTAAGTTGAACATTTTTTTGTGAATGATTATAATAAAAGTCTAGGCCACTCTCACCTATTCCAATTATTTTTTTATCTTGTTTTATTTTGTTTAGTATATAAGCACAATTTACTTCTGTATAATTCTTGCTTTCATGCGGGTGAATTCCGAAAGTACCATAAACTGATGAATATTTATTTATGATTTTTATTATCTTATCAAAACTTTCCTTTTTGGTAGATATAGTCAAAAGATATTTAATATTGTTTTTTTTGGCTCTATCTATCACAAGATCTAACTCTTTATTCAATGGCTCGAATTCCAAATGACAGTGTGAATCAATTATCATTTTCTATTTTTTTAAAGAGAATTTCCGATTTTTTAATTTGTTTATTAAAATCAAATACATCTTTTTTTTTAATACTAGAAATATTTCTCATTTCAACAGGAATATTCAGGGTATCCAAAGCTTTATTGCTTGCAATTGGTATGATTGGGATAAGCAAAATACTTATGTTTTTTATTTGCTCTAAAATTGTGAATAATATTGTATTCATGCGATTAACATTTTTTTCTTTAAGAGACCAGGGTTGAGAGTCATTAAAATATTTGTTTGCGTCAAATGAGTAATTTATAACTTTTTTAATATATGAATTTAATTCTTGTTTATCCATACACTCTACTAAAGTATCTAAATCGTTCACTAATGTGTCCGTAAGTAGTTTATCCTCTTTATTGAGTTCTTTTGGTTTAGGTATCTTGTTAGAACAATTCTTTTCAACAAATGAAAATACTCTTTGACACAAGTTACCAAAATTATTTGCTAAATCGTTATTTATGCAACTTTTAAGATTTTCTAAAGATATATTTCCATCATTACCTAACGAAACTTCTTTTGTTAAATAATATCTCAATTGATCTATTCCATATTTTTTAATTATTTCCAGAGGATCTAAAATATTACCAAGTGACTTAGACATTTTTTTTTCGTCAGACAAAATCCATCCATGGCCATAAATTCTTTTAGGTAAAGAAATTTTTGCTGCCATAAGAAATGCTGGCCAATAAATTGCATGAAATCTTAAAATATCCTTTCCTATGATATGAACTGAAGCGGGCCAAAAATCTTTATACAGTTTATGGTTTATATCTGGAAAATTTAATGCACTTATATAATTTGTTAGTGCATCCAACCAAACATAAATTACATGCTTCTGATCATTTGGTACTTTAATACCCCATGTAAAAGATGTCCTGCTCACAGATAAATCATTTAGTCCCTTTTTAACAAATTGTGTTACTTCATTGTATCTGGACAAAGGTTTGATAAATTCAGGATTTTTTTTGTAATGATCTAAAAGTTTTTCTTGCCATTTAGACAATTTGAAAAAATAGGACTCCTCTTCTACCCACTCTACCGTTGAGCCTGATGATTTTGAAACTTTAATATTATTTTTTTTTTCGATTTCATCTTCGTCATAATATGCTTCATCTGAAATAGAATACCAGCCACTATATTTAGATAAATAAATGTCACCTGAATTTAATAATCTTTTCCATATTTCATTAACTGAAGCGTAATGTCTTTTTTCAGTTGTACGAATAAAATCATCATTAGATAAATTTAATGTTTTTGTAAGTCCTTTAAATTTTTCAGATAATTCATCACAAAACAACTTTGGATCTTTTTTATTCTTTTCTGCTTCCCTTTGTATTTTCAATCCATGCTCATCTGTTCCAGTTAGGTAAAATACTTTTTTCCCCTCTAATCTTTTAAATCTAGCAAAAATATCTGCAATGATACTTGAGTATGCGTGTCCCATATGAGGTTTACCTGAAGGGTAATAAATTGGTGTTGTTATATAAAAATTTTTATTTTGCATATTTAAAATAGGAGTTAATTAGGTTCAAAATGTTATTTAAATTTAAATTATAAATTAAAAAATCATTAATTAAAGATATAATTTTCTTTTTAGTATTGTCATATAAAAAAATATTTTTATTATTATTTTGAGTTAAATCGTAAAAATAAAAGTTTGTAAATAATATAGATAAATTTATATACGATTTATCTTTAGTTTTTTTATATAAAGATAAAAGTTTTTCTATCTTAGTAAGATATTCAAGATCACTTGTTATATTGTTCTCAGAACATAAGACATTATATCTCAGGAATAAACCAGGTGTTAAACCTAACTTATAATAGTCTAGATTTTCTTTTAACTTATATTTTTCTATTAAATATTTTGAAATTGTAATTTCATCAGATTTTTCAATAAATATTCTACTTTTAAAACAACGAGAGGAAATTGTTTCAATAATATTTTTTTGCTGATTGTCTATTAGGATAAAATAGTTATCTTTTGTTGGTTCTTCTATAATTTTAAGTATAGCGTTTGATACATTAGTGCTCATATTTTCTGAGTCATCAATTATAATAAATCTAGGTTTATTGTTAATTATAGTTTTAGAAATTATTGTTTTTAAATTTCTAATACTGTCAATTTTTATTGTTTCGTTACCTTCATTTTTTAAATGTATGATATTTGACAATATATTGTTTGATTGATCGATATATGTTTTAGATTTTGGGTCAATAATTTTGTTTTCGATATCATAAGTATCTTTTGAAAGAATATAATTTAAAAAATGATTAATTAAAGTGAATTTACCAGAACCTTTTTTTCCTGAAAGCAACATAACTTTTGGAAATTTATTTGAATTAAATAATTTTACCAAATAATCAAAATGATTATCCATTTTAATCAATTTTAAGGACTTGAGCGGATCGTAATTATCTACAATCATTATCTTTTAATTTTATTCATGATAATATTGAGAATATCTTTTTCCAAATCTGAGTTATCTTCAGATGAATTTAAAATTATATGAGTTTTTCTATTTTTTTGTGCTATTTTTATGAATGATTTTTGTGCTTTAACGTAAAAATTTTTAGAAAATTTATCATATCTATTTTTTTTGACTCTTTTTTTTAATCTTTTTAATGCTTTTGAAATTTTGACTTTTAATAATATCGTAACATTGGGTTTAATTTTTCCTAAAATTTTTTTATGTATTAAATTTACGAATTTTATATCAACACCCTTTCCATAAACTTGATAAGCAATAGTAGAGTCAATAAATCTATCACAAATCAAAATATTTTTTTTTACAATTGATTTTTTAATTCTGTTTTGAAAATGCTCATTTCTTGCTGCCATATACAATAATGTATCAGTATATTTGTGAAATTTTTCTTTGCTGTCTTTAAAAAAATAATCTTTTAATATTAGATCTCTAATTTGTTCTGCGCTCTTAGTGCCACCTGGTTCTCTGGTTAAATCAACAGAAAATCCTTTCTTTTTTAAATTTTTAAATAATTTTTTACTTTGAAAAGATTTGCCACAACCTTCGATTCCTTCAAAAACAATAAAAAAAAAAATTTTTCTTATACATCTCCCCAAATCATATAATTAATAGATGTAAAAACGCTTTTAAAAAAATTAATTTTTTTTACATCCTCTGAGGCATAAATTGGAATAGTTTCTATTAATTCATCTTTTTTATAGACTTTCAAAGTTGCAATTTCCTGATCTTTTTTAATTGGAGCTTTTACTGGTCCTGTGTAATTAAGAATAACTTTAAATGTTCTAGAGTCTTTCTTGCTTAGAGTTATATAAAAATCTTCTTTGGTTATGCCTTTAACAATATTTTTTTTTCCTAACCACGTTTTAATGTTAAACTGAGACTCATCTTTTTTTGAGATTTGAAAAGTGTCTGAATTTCTAAAACCCCAGCTAAGTAATTTAATTGACTCTGAGGTTCTTGAGCTTTTAGTATTAAATCCACTACCTACAGAAATTAGTCTTCTAGTTTCTCTTTTAATAGTGCTGGCTAAAGAATATTTTTCAACAGCCAAATAACCAGTTTTAATACCGTCAGCACCAATATTTTTATAAAGTAATCCATTTCTGTTACCTTGGGTTATTGGATCTCCACCTGTTTTATCCCAAGTAAATTCTTTTTCCGCATACAATTCATACAAAGCAGGATAATTTTTTATTAAGTATTTAGACATAATTGCTATATCTCTTACCGTAGAATAATTATCTGGATCATTTATTCCTGATGAGTTTGTAAAATTTGAATTTGTCATTCCAATTTCACCGGCTTTTTCATTCATCATATCAGCAAAGTTTTCTTCTGTCCCAGCTATGCCTTCGGCTAAAGCTACACAAGCATCATTGCCGGAGACCACAATAATACCTCTTAACAAATCCTCGACAGTAACTTCGTCATTGATCATTATAAACATAGAAGAAAATCCGCTTTGAGACATTCTCCAAGCTTTTTCCGAAACTATAATTTTATCATCCAAAGACAATCTTTTATTTTTAATTAAATCAAAGGCAATTATAGATGTCATTATTTTTGTCATAGAAGCCGGATATATTTGCATATCAGGTTCTAATTCATAAAGAATTTCGTCTGAATCAAAATCAACGAGTATTGCTGTCTTTGCATCAACTTTGGGATTACTCTTAACAGCTTGTATCTGTAAAAATAAACTTAATATAATAAAAGAGATTATCTTATTTGTTTTATTCATTTAATTTTATTTCTAATTCTTCAAATCCATTTTTTTTTAAAATAATGTAATCATTTTTTAATAAATTAACAGTATTATATGGACCCGAAATAAGCTGAAAGTTGTTCTTTTGCATCTTTTTTATTGCGAGTTTATTAACAGAAAAATTTTTCATCTCAGTGTTGATTCTCTCTTTTAAATAGGCCGCTGAGTTGTAGGAATAGAATTCGGCTATAATTATATGAAAAATTTTTGATTTATTGTTTTTATTTTTTTTGATTTTCGAAATATTATCAATCTTGACGCTTGTAACAGGAACTTTATTTGAAACCTTCTTCTCTTCTTTGAATGTTTTTGCTTTTTCTGCAACAAAAGATTTATTTTTTTTAATCTCATTGACTTCAACAAAGGGTATGGATCTGTCTAATCTTAATTTGGATGCTACGGCATCAGTTATTAATACTTGATAAAAATCAGGGTAATTTGTTTTTTTATTAATTTTTAAGATTATGGTTTTTTTATTTTCAGGGTTTATAATTTTAACTAATTTTCCAGCTCTAAGTTTATTGTGTCCAATAAGTAATTCATTATTATCAAATTTTTTGGATGTAATTTTTTGTTTGTAGTCATTTTCGTTGTAAATGTAAGCAAATCCACTTGATGAATAACTAGTTTTGTTGCTAGTTTGATATGTAACAGGTTTACAAGACACAATTAATAAAATTAAAAGGTATTTAAATTTCATTTTTAAATTTTTCTTTTAAGGTGCAAACTGCTAGAGCAAATCTTAATGATCTGTTCCATTTCAATATTAACTCATAGTTATTAAAAACAATATATGCTGGCTCTAATTCGTTTGACACTTCTACTATATCTTTATCAGGTGTAATAATACCAGCTATCAAATTTTCATTTAAACTATCTAAATTATAATTTTTAATGTATTTTTTGAAAAACTTAATTTTTCTTTTATTTTTAATATTTCGAGCAGAAGTATTTAAATATCTCTTAGGAATATCTTTTTTTAATTCCACCTTATAAAAACAAGGTTCTTCATTTTTCCATCCAATTCTATTAATATAATTGGCAGCTGATGCAAAAGAATCTTCTATATTTTTTAATTCAATTACAGAATTTTTATTATAATCAATGGCATAATTTTTAATCGTTGATGGCATAAATTGAAAATTACCAAAGGCACCAGCCCATGAACCGTATAAAATTTTATAATCTATAATATTTGCGTCAATAAGTTTAAGTAAAGTAATTAATTCTGCTGTAAAAAAAGCACTTCTTCTTTTATCAAAACTTAATGTTGCTAAAGATGATATTATATCCATTTTACCCAAATATTTCCCAAAATTAGTCTCTATACCCATTAAAGATAACAATAGTTCTTTTTCTACTAAAAATTTCTTTTCAATATTTTTTATAGTTTTTTCTTCTTTTTTAAATAAAGTAATTCCCTTTTTCACCTTGCTGTTGTTTGCTCTTTTATTTATATAAGTAAAAGTATCTTCATAAAATTCAGGCTGATATCTGTCATACTCAATTACTTTAGGTAAAAATTTAGAATTTGATAAAACTTTTTCTATTGTTTTTTGTGAAACTCCATTTTTTTGTGCTAGTAATTTAAAGTCATCAAGCCATGTGTTAAATTCTAGGGGGCTAGAATTCACTGATGTGTTAATATTGATATATAATGATATTAATAAAAATATCTTAAAAAATTTTTTCATTTTAAACAACAGGTTTATGAAATAAAACAATTATTTTACTTCACGTGTATTTGCATTATACGACGCTGTAAACGGAAGAGAAACAACTAATGCATCCACAGGTTTATTAGAATATTTCTTTGGAAGATGAACTTTATATTTTTTTCCGATATTTCCTATTGGAAAACCATTGTTATTTAGATGTCCTTCGTATGGCACATATCCCATTGCTATATTTATTCCTTTTTCAGGATGAAACCATGGTGAGGTTATATATCCTACAGGTTTTCCACCATCTACATTCGATATTAAATAAAAGTCATTAGCATAATCTTCTATTGGTTTTCCCCCTAGTTCTAAACCAACTAAATGCAATTTATAAGGTTTTTCTCCATTTTTAATTTGTTGTTTCATTTTTTCTAATGCTTTTTTTCCAACGTAATCTGCTTGTTTGTTCCATTCACCTTTTCCTGACAGAGAGACTTGATATCCTAAATTACACTGAAATGGATTGTGTTCATTATCCATGTCTTGTCCCCATGATAATATGCCGGCTTGAATTCTTCTGTGGTGTGCTGGAGCAATAACCATTAATTTATGTTTCTTTCCTGCTTTTAATACTGCGTTCCACATGTCTTCTGCATACAAGGTTGCGTTTCTTAAGTAAATTTCATATCCAGCCTCACCAGAAAATCCTGATTGAGATATAACACAGCTTCTATTGCCAATCTTGGCTTCTGCTAATCCATAAAAAGGCATGTTGTCTAAATCAAATTGGTCACCGACTAAATCTTTCATCAGTGCTTTTGATTTTGGACCTTGTATCTGAACTGGGCAAGCATCTATCTCGTCAATCTCAACATCAAATCTTTTATCTGCGTTGACTCCTTGTAGATATAAACCTATGTCAGAGTCAGACAAACTAAACCAGAATTCATCTTCAGCAACACGCATTAAAACTGGATCATTAAGAACTCCACCTTTGTAATTACAAAGAATTACATAACGACCTCTCATTGTTGAAATTTTTGTTGCATCTCTTGTAATAACGTAATCAGTAAATTTTACCGCATCTGGTCCTTTCACTCTAATTTGTCTCTCTACTGCAACGTTCCACATTGTTACATGTTTTTTAATTGCCTCATATTCGACCATAGCACCGCCTTTTTCTGGTCTCACATAGCCTCTAGGATGATAAATACGATTGTAAACTGTAGCTCTCCAACAACCTGCTTGCATTGATAAGTGCCAATAAGGAGATTTTCTTACTCGAGTAGAAATTAGCATTTCAACTTTTGTTGGACCGCTTTGTCTTAAATTATATGGAACATTTCTATCTGATTGGTCAACTGATATTTCGTGTCGGAGCTTACTATAATCAATTTTTTCTGGTTTAAATGAAATTAATTTAAACTTTTTATTTTTCTTAACTTTTTTAATTTTTTTAATTTTTTTATACTTTTTAGGCATAATCGTTTTTTTCTAACCATTTGTTTGTTTCCTTTAATCCTCCAAACGTATATATGTGGAAGTCGTTAGTTAACCCTTTAAGCTTTGTTATTAAATCATTTGGATCTGAAGGTTTTAAAAGATCGAATGTTTTCGTAGCATTATTTTTAATGAAATTAATAGAATTTTTTGCACCAACAATATTCGCAAATTTAATTAAACTAGATAATTTTAAAGGACCAGTTATTCCAACATGAACAGGCAATGATTGATTTGAAATGTAATTTTTAATTGCTTCCGGGTTTAAAAGCCATTGGGTAACAATATAGTCTGCGTAAGGTTTTTTTTCTTTCATTGCTTTTTCTAACTCAGAATCCGATATATCAGGGGAACCCTCTGGGTGTCCAGCGATTCCTACTTTGAAGCCCTCAAATAATCCCGTCTCTAATAATTGCAACGAACAGTGGTAGTCACCGATAGGCTGAGAACTGCCCCCTATTACAAGTGCTTGTTTTACACCAAAATCTTTACATGTAGACACATAGTCTTTTAACTGACTAAAACTTTTTATCGATCTAGCTGGAAAGTGAGGAATAGGATTAAACCCGAATTGGACAAGTTCTTTAGCTTTGTTTGCAACCTCTTTATAATCATTTCCAGGTAACATAGTAATATATACATTTTTTACTTTCGGTAAAATTGAAAGGTCTGTCTTCATAGTTATTTCTAATGAAAAATTCATATCAATTCCGATATATCAACGAAAAACAAATTAGTCCATAAGTTAAAATCTTAAAATTCATAACCTAGCTGAAAATAATTTGATGGGTATAAACACCTTTGTTTAAAATGTTCTTTCCAAGCGTCTTTTATAAAATAATCATCTTTATTATGAACTGAATAATACTTATTAAAAGAGTAAGGTAATCCAGCCTTTTCCCAAACCTTAAAGTACAATGATCTAGATGTTAATTCGAATATACCCATATATTCTTTAATTATATTTTTTTCCATTTCATGAAGACAATCAATAGCTATAGATATATCAAAAGTTTTTTTTGAAAAGTATTTTAATTGATGAGGAAAGATAAATATTACATCGTTTTGATCCATAAATTTTAATAAATCATTTTCGTTATTAATATTAAATGCCGTAGAAATTTTTTTTTGAGGAAAAGTAGATTTTAAATTATTATAACAATAATTAATTGCTGGAGGTATATCTGCAATAACATATTTCTTAATATTTTTATTAATTAATAAATTCATTTTTGCAGTTCTACCTTCTCCAGATCCAATTTCTAAAAAGTTAGAATCCTTACTTTTAATTTTATTTAATAATTTATCAATTTCTTCATATTCAAGTAGTGAATTTAGTTCATCCTGTGTAAATTCTATACCATCTATGTTTAAAGAAGGTTTTTTAATATCTAAATTTTTGTCATTTTTAATCGATTTAAAAAGATTAAAGATTTTTTTGTTTTTTATATTTTCATATAACATTAGCAGGATAATATTATGATTAATTGATTGAGAAATAGTAAAATTATCTTGTTTTTTAAATAAATTAACATCTATTTTAATTTTGTTATTTTTTATATTATTGAAAGTATCTTGAATTAAAGAGTCGTTTATATAAGAAAAAGTAAAGTATTCTTGGGCTATTAGGTTTGACTTATCATTATATTTTTCATCCGCTAGAAGTCCTAGTTGATTTATTACTAAATGCCTCCAATATCTAGATGACATTTTATAACTTTCTGAATTTATGTATAAATTTAAAGTATCAATTAAATCTCTAGATAAATTATCCTTTCTTAAGTTCTTCCAAAATTTTTTTAAATTTTTAGTTCTTAAATAAGTGTTTTTAAATGACCCCCATAGACTTTTTTTTTTTGATTGAATATCCATAATTAAACCTTATCAAAATTAAATATCATTATCCTTATATTTTTCATAAGGACGAAAATAAGAAGTTGTATTTAAATATGAGGATATAAGACCTTTAATTTCCGCAGAGATTAATTTTTTTTCATCTATTCTGCTTCTTGTAAAAAAAATTGCTAAATACTTTTTAAAAGTTTTTATTAATGACGGTATTGTTTTTTTTAAAGCATAAAAATAATTATTATGTTTTTTTAAATAATAAAACTTGCTCCAATTATAATGCCAGTTTCTTGTTAATAAAGCTTCAAAATTATATTTTTCTTCATGTGACTTTGAGCCTAAATGAGATGTATTTATATTTTTGGCAATAAATATCTTTTTTGATTTTTTTTTTATTCTTTTGCAAAAATCTGGGGCTTCGAAATATAAAAAAATATTTTCATCCCATCTATCATTATATTCAAAATTTTTCAAATTAATAAGCCAAGATAAATCCACATAATCAACCTCTACTAAATTAAAAATATTATTACTTAATTGATTATTATATTTATTATAAATTTCATAATTTACAAAATCTATATTAGATTTGTCTAAAGGTGTCAGTATAGTAAAATCTTTAAAATTTTTAATACATTCAATTAGCTTATTAATACAATCATCTACTAATATTAAATCTGGCTGAGTTAAAAAAGCAAATTGAGTTTTGACGTGATCTAAACCGATGTTAGAAGCTCGTCCAAAACCAGAATTTTTTTCAGGAATAATTACATTTACATTTCTGTATTTTGATTCTAATAAAATTTTATTATTATTGTCTAAAGAATTATCAACAATTATAATAGGTATATGAATTCCTATTTCTTGGATTCTCTTTTCTAATAAATGTTTGCTCTTAAAAGCTACAATGATAACTGTAAGCATAAAATCTTTGAATTTTATATATTATATTTTAAATTAGCCAAAATCAAAAAATTCGACTAAAAGTACTTTGCACTTTAAGTTGGAGAGGTGGCTGAGCGGTTGAAAGCACTGGTCTTGAAAACCAGCAACGGGGCAACTCGTTCGTGGGTTCGAATCCCACCCTCTCCGCCATAGATTATATCTTGAAATCTTTAAGCAACTTTGAGATTTTACTTTCTTTAAAGAATTTATTACTTCTGTTATTTTGATAAAAATCAAGAATCACTTCATCCTCATGATCTAGAAGTTTTTCTAGTTCATCCAAATCATCTTTGGAGAATTTATTTATATAAAATTTAACAAACGAACTAAGCAAAATGTCCATTTCCTTTTTACCTCTATAAGAAGACCTGTATAACAATCTTTTTCTTAAATTTTCATATTTATTCATTTATAAAATATAATATATATCAATAAATGGATTTAGCTAAAAAAAACTATCTATTTAAAAATGTAACGACTCTTCCCGGTGTTGGTCCAAAATTATCACAGTATCTTAAAAATAAAAAAATTGAGAAAGTAAATGATCTTTTGTGGAATTTACCCCATTCATTTACCGATAGGCGACAATTAGTATCACTTAACAAATTAGAAATTGGTAAAATTTTAACAATAAAAGTCAAAGTAGTTAAATATAATTTTCCTAGAGTAAGAAATCTACCAAATAAAATTATTTGCAAAGATGAGACTGGAGAAATAAATTTAATATATTTTAATAGTAGAGAGGGTTATATTCGAAAAATTCTTCCCTTAAATAAATGGGTTATAATAAGTGGAAAAATTAATTTTTATAAAAACAAATATCAAATAACCAATCCTGATTATGTTACTACTATTGAAAATGTAGACTATGTAAAAAAATTGATACCTAAATATTCTCTTACTGACGGTATTAATGAAAAGTCTTATAGGAAGATAATCGAGTTAGTTTTAAATAATATGCCCGATGTAAAAGAGTGGCATGATGCATCTTTCTTAAAAAAAATGAAATTTTCAAGTTGGAAAGACTCATTAACTAAAATACATAAACAAAACTTTGATAATGAAATCACCTCAGAATCATTCCGAAGATTAGCTTATGATGAAATTTTTGCACATTTGTTAGTTATGTCTAGAAACAGAAAAAACATAAGAAAAAACAAAAAAAAACCAAAAAGCTTCAAAAGAATAATATATAAAAAAATTGTATCTGCGTTACCATTTAAACTTACACAAAGTCAAGAAAAGGTAATTCAGGAAATTGAAAAAGATTTAAATTCAAAATATAGAATGTTCAGAATAATGCAAGGAGATGTTGGTTCTGGTAAAACAATAGTTTCATTGTTGTCTATAGCAAATGTTATAGAGTCTAAATTCCAATGTGCATTGATGGCCCCAACTGAGATATTAGCTAGTCAGCATTATAATTTAGCAAAAAGAATTTTTAAAAATACTAAAATCAAAATATCTCTCTTAATAGGTAAAACTGAATTAATTAAAAAAAAGCAAATAACTAAAGATTTAGAAAACAATAAAATAGATTTAATAATAGGAACTCATTCATTATTTCAGAAAAATATAAAGTTTAATAATCTTGGACTAATAATAATTGACGAACAACATAAGTTTGGTGTTAGACAAAGAATGAAATTAGCTCAGAAAGGTGGAGATAAATGCGATGTTTTGCTCATGTCTGCAACGCCAATACCAAGAACTATGATGTTAACAATTTATGGAGACATGGACATTTCACTAATAAGAGAAAAACCTACAAACAGGGGAAAAATTACAACTTTAAGCAAACCCGAAAATAAAATTAATGAACTGTGGAGTTTTATTAAAAATCAAATAAAGATAAAAAATAAAGTTTTTTGGGTTTGTCCCCTTATTGATGAGTCCAAAAATTTAAATTATTCATCTGTTAATAAAAGATTCGAGACACTAGAAAATAAATTTCCAAATAGAGTTGGTTTAATTCACGGTTCTTTAGACAAAAATGAAAAAGAAAATGTGCTTAAAAAATTTTTAAATGATAAAATTGATATTTTAGTCTCTACTACAGTAATAGAAGTTGGAATAGATTTCCCTAACGCAAACCTTATTGTTATTGAAAATTCAAATAAATTTGGTTTATCGCAACTACACCAACTAAGAGGTAGAATTGGTCGTGGAGAAAAAAAAGGCACATGTATTCTCTTGTTTAAAGAAAATTTATCTAAAAATGCAATTAGAAGATTAAAAATCTTAAAATCTACTGATGATGGCTTTTTAATTGCTGACGAAGATATGAAATTAAGAGGTTATGGAGATATTATAGGATTTCAACAAAGTGGTATAAAATACTTTAAAATTGCTGACCCTATACATCATGAGGATTTATTTAAAATTGCTGAGAATAATATAAAAAACATAAAATTTGATGATAAAAATTTTAAGAAATTTGAATTTTTAATAAAATTATTTGATCATGCTGAAATTGTAAATGAATTTAATATTAATTATGAGGGATCTGAAGTTCCAGCTGATACTATAAATTTTGAAGCTTCTTCAAAAGATATATCTAGATAAATTAAGTCTTTTTTTGGTACCATTAAAAGAAAACCGCTAGTAGGATTTGGAGTAGTAGGTACAAATACATTTATTAAATCTCTATTAACTTTTCTTTTTATTAAGCCTGTATTTTCTTTAGTCGCAAAACCAACAGCCCAAACATCTTTGCGAGGATATTCAATTAACACAACACTTTTGCTGTTTTCTTTATTTTTTGCAAAACTTTCTGTCATTTGTAATATTGCTGAATATATTGTTCTTAGTATTGGTATTTTTTTTAACAAATTGTTAAAACTGTCAATTAATTTTTTACCCAAAAACGATAAAGATAACCAGCCAATAAAGGTGATTAAAAAAATAGCAATTAGGATTTCAACACCTGGTATATCTATAGGTAAATAATGATTTGGATTAATTTCTTTTGGAATTATTTTGGTAGATATCTTAATAAAAAAGATAGTTAAATAAATAGTTATTGCTATAGGTATAGAGACAACCGCACCGGCAAAAAAATAGTTTCGTAGTCTAGCTATTATTGATTGTTTTTTTCTCTTTTCTGGCATTTGCAAAAAAAAAATATATTATATAATGTTAAAGTAGATGAAATATAACATAAATAGAAGGAAATTTCTTGAATTATTTGGATGTGGATGTTGTGCTTTAGCATTGCCCTCTTGTAGTACAGTTCCAATTACAGAACGTAAACAATTAAGTATATTCCCTGAAGCTACTCTAAACAGGCAAGCTGCCGCTGTTTATGAAAAATTTAAATTAAAAAATAAGTTAATATCTAAAGGTTCTCAAATAGATGAAATTATCGAAATCGGAAGAAAAATTGAAACTTCTGTTTCAGCATATTTTGACTCACAAAATATTGAAGACCCTACTAAAAATTTTGCATGGGATTATATTTTAGTTGATAATGACAAGGTTAAAAATGCTTGGTGTATGCCAGGAGGCAAAATTGCAGTTTATACGGGAATACTTAAAGTTACTAAAAATAAAAATGGATTAGCATCTGTAATGGGACACGAAATTGCGCATGCGGTTGCTAAACACTCGATTGAACGGCAAAGCCAAGCTTTAAGTATTCAAGTTGGAACTCAGATAGCTGATATTTTTCTTGGAGGTGCAATTAACAGAACTAGGAATACAGTTGGTCAAAGCACTGGTTTGGACATTTTTAAAATTGGGATAATGAATCCATTTGGTAGGAAACAAGAAACAGAAGCTGATTACTTAGGTTTAATTTTTTCATCATTAGCTGGTTATGATATCCGAGAGTCAATTAAGTTATGGGAAAGAATGTCTAAGGCTAAAAAAGGAAAGGAACCTCCACAATTTCTAAGCACACATCCCTCAAGTAAAAATAGAATTTTGAATTTAAAAAATTGGATTAATGAAATTATAATTAAATACCCGCCAATAAAAGTATAATAATTTTATTGGTGAGCCCTGATGGACTCGAACCATCGACACCCTCCTTAAAAGGGAGGTGCTCTACCAACTGAGCTAAGGGCCCCCTAGAATTAACGTTTCTATATTGAATAAATCTAAATTTCAAATAAAATTTAGACTAATTAAAAACATTTATATATTTATCATAAAAACTATCAAAAGTACCATTTTTAATTTCTGTACGAATTTTTTTCATAAATTCTTGATAAAAATTTATATTATGTAAAGAGACAATCATTGAAGCTAATATCTCATTTGATTTTATTAGATGATTTAAATAGCTTTTTGAATATATATTTAAATCTCTTATCTTGCTTTTATGATCCAGTGGGGATTTGTCATATTGAAATTTAGAATTTTTCAAATTTAGTTTTCCTTCCCATGTAAAAGCTAATCCAGTTCTACCAGATCGGGTTGGCATAACACAATCAAACATATCAATACCAGATTTAACTGCTCCTAGAATATCTGACGGGGTGCCCACGCCCATTAAATATCTTGGTTTGTTTTTTGGCATTAAATATACAGTTTCATTTAAAATTTTAAACATTTCAGATTGTTTTTCTCCAACAGCAAGTCCTCCCATCGCATATCCATCGAATTCTATGTTTTTTAATTTTTCAAGACTTTCAATTCTTAAATCTTTATAAAGACCCCCCTGAACAATTCCAAAGAGGGCTTTTTCTTTATTATTCCCAAATTCTACTTTGCATCTTTTAGCCCAAATTGTCGAAGTTTCAATTACATCTGAAAGTTTTTTTTTATTAGTAGTTAATTCAGGACACTCATCAAGAACCATCATAATATCTGAATTAATACTTTTTTGAATTTGAATACTTTTTTCTGGGCTTAAAATAATTTTTTTTCCATCAACATGAGATGAAAAAATTGCGCCAACGTTTCTATCAATTTTCCTTATTTTAGATAGAGACATGATTTGAAAACCACCAGAGTCTGTAAGTATTGGCTTTTGCCAATTTATAAAATTATGTAAACCATTGAATTTTTCTAAAATATCTATTCCTGGTCTAATCATTAAATGATAAGTATTACCCAAAATAATTTGAGTTCCGGTATTTAGTAGATCATCTAAAAAAACACCCTTTACTGTTCCCAAAGTTCCTACTGGCATAAAACAGGGTGTATCAATAAAACCTTTTGGTGTTTTTATTTTTCCGAGTCTTGCTTTTTCATTTTGAGAGATAATCTCAAAAGAAAAATTTTTATTTGGCATCAATATTACTTTGATCTAATGCTAATTATTTTATCAGGATTATCTACAGATCCGTTAGAACCCTCGCCTTTTTTAATTTTATCTACAAACTCCATACCTTTAACTACCTTTCCAAATGCAGAGTACTGTCTGTCTAAATGAGGGGCGGATTCAAAACAAATAAAAAATTGACTATTGGCACTATTTGGATCTTGAGATCTTGCTGCAGACAAAACGCCTCTGGAATGGGCAATATCAGAAAATTCAGATTTTAAATCTGGTAAATCAGAGCCCCCTGTTCCTGCTAATTGTAAATTAAAATCAGGACTATTTGAATTTCCGTACTTCACATCACCTGTTTGAGCCATAAATCCGTCAATGACCCTATGAAAAACTACTCCATCATACTTTCCGCTATTTGCTAAATCTTTGAATCTTTTTACATGGTTAGGAGCTATTTTTGGATAAAGTTCTATTTCAACATCTCCATCTTTCAATTTTAAAATCATATTATCTTCCTTCGAATATAAATTATTATTTATAAAAAAAATTAGTATAAAACAAAAAATAATTTTTTTCATTTTAATTTATTTTTAATCGCTTTTATAGCTGATCTAGTTAAAAATTTATTGACGTTTCCATTAAGTTTGGCAATTTCTTTGACAGATTTAGATGAAATAATTTGATTTTCTACATCTGACATTAAAAATATAGTTTCTATTTTATTATCTAATTTCTTGTTCATACCAGCTAGCTGAAATTCATATTCAAAATCTGAAACCGCCCTGAGTCCTCTTATTATTATCGAGGCTTTGAATTTTTTACAAAGTTGAATAGTTAAAGTTTCAAAAGGAATAATTATAATTTTTTTTTTATTTAATTTAAGATCTTTAAACAAAGAATTTTTTATAATAGAAATTCTTTCGTCAATTGAAAAGAAGTCATCTTTATGAATATTCATTGTAGTTGCAACAACTAATCGATCAACAATTTTCAATGATTTCCTAATAACGTCTATATGACCATATGTTATAGGATCAAAAGTTCCGGGATAAATTGCTGTTCGCATAACTATTTAATATTATCATCTATTTTAATTACTGAGACAACCTTTTCTTCACCAGATAATTTTTTTATTCTAACTCCTTGGGTGTTTCTTCCTGCAACCCTTATTTCTTTTACTGCACATCTCATAATGCTTCCTTTGTCTGTAGAAAGTATTATATCATCCATTTCATCTACTATTAGAGAGGAGGCAACATTACCGTTTCTTGGAGAGTTTATTATTCCTATAATACCTTTGCCACCTCGATTAGTGACTCTGTAATCCAAATAAGAAGATCTTTTGCCATAGCCATTTTCAGTAACTGATAATACAAATTTATTTAATGCATTTTTAATTTTTTCATCTTTCTTAATAGTTTTATTATCTATTTTTGGATTATCTAATATTGACAAAGATATAACTTTATCATCATCTTTCAAATTTATACCTCTTATTCCTTTTGATGATCGACCTTTAAAAACTCTGAGTTTTTTTGACATAAATCTAATACATTTACCATGTTGAGTGCTTAACATGATATCTTGATCTTCTTTACAAATTTTTACGCCTACAATTTTATCATTATCTTCTAATTTCATAGCAATTTTTCCATTTGCATTAATATTTGCAAAGTCCTCTAATGAATTTTTTCTTACATTTCCATTTGCAGTAACAAATATAACCATTAATTTTTTCCATTCATTTTCATCTTCAGGTAAAGGCATTATAGAGCTTATTTGTTGATGGCTTTTAAGCGGTAATAGATTAAATATTGATTTTCCTTTTGAATTAGCAGTGCCCTCAGGAATTTTATATGCTTTGATTTTATAAGCCAGACCCTGGGTGGAAAAGAACAATACTGGTGTATGAGTGTTTGCAGTAAAGATTTGGACAACAAAATCTTCATCCCTAGTAACTATGCCTTTTTTACCTTTGCCACCTCTTTTTTGTGCTTTAAGTGATGTAAGAGCGCTTCTTTTAATATAGCCTTGTTTTGTTATATTTATTACAACTGACTCTTTTTGAATTGTTTCTTCAATATTATAATTTAGAACAGCATCAATTATTTTTGTTCTTCTATCAACACCATATTTTGATTTAATGTTGTCTAATTCAGAAATAATAAGTTTATTAAGTTCTTTTTTTGAATTTAAAATTTTGTTAAAATTTTTGATAGATTCTGACAAAACATTAAGTTCTAATTCGATTTCATTTATTCCATAAGCTGTTAATTTTTGTAATCTTAATTCTAATATTGCATCAACTTGATTTTTCGAGAGTTGATAGCTGGATATGTTTTTTTTCTTTTCAATCAAAGAAATAAGTTTTACGCTTTTTTTAATTTTCCATTTTTTTTCTAATAAATTTTTCTTCGCTGATAAAGTATCTTTAGAATTTTTAATTATTTTAATAATAGAGTCTATATTTTCAACTGCGGTAGCTAAACCAATTAAAATGTGTGCTCTTTGTTCTGCTTTATTTAAATCATACTTAACTCTTTTGATTGTGGTATCTTCTCTAAATTTAACAAACTCTAGTATGAAATCTTTTAAATTAAGAATTTTAGGTTTTTTATCAACAATTGCTAAAGTATTAAAACCAAAGGAACTTTCTATGCTTGTAAATTTATAAAGTTGCCTTTTAATAGTTTCAGGTTCAACTCCTCTTCTTAATTCAAGAACGACTCTTATTCCCTCTCTATTAGACTCATCCCTGATGTCCCTAATGCCCTCTATTTTTTTATCTCTAGCTAATTGTGCAATACGTTCGTTTAAAATTGATTTATTTACTTGGTAAGGAATTGATTTAATCACTAGAAGTGATCTGCCCCCTTTTTTTTCCTCCACTTCTATAACTCCTCTTATTTTAAAGGATCCTCTTCCTTTTGTGTAACCTTGTTTAATAATATCTTTTCCTATTATTAAGCCTCCCGTGGGAAAGTCAGGACCTGGTATATGCTTCATCAACTGAGAAACTGTTATATCTTTATTGTTAATGAGTGCTATCGTACCATTAATTATTTCTTTTAAATTGTGTGGTGGAATGCTAGTTGCCATTCCAACTGCTATCCCTCCAGCACCGTTAACTAGTAAATTTGGATACTGAGAAGGCAGAACTGTAGGTTCTCTTTCTGTCTCATCATAATTATTCCTGTAATTAACCGTATTTTTTTCTAAATCTTCAGTTAAATGTTTAGCTATTTTAGCCAATTTTGTTTCTGTATATCTCATTGCAGCTGGTGGATCTCCATCTATAGAGCCAAAATTTCCCTGGCCTTCAATTAACGGTAAACTCATAGAGAATTCTTGAACAAGTCTAACTAGAGCATCGTATACAGCCTGGTCTCCATGTGGATGATATTTACCGATTACATCTCCAACTATTCTTGCAGACTTTCTAAAAGGTTTAGACCAGTCGTAACCACCTTTATACATTGCGTAAATAATTCTTCTATGTACTGGTTTTAAACCGTCTCTTACATCTGGGAGAGCTCTACTAACTATAACGCTCATTGCGTACGATAGATAAGATGAACTCATTTCATCTTGTACAAAAATAGGTTTTAAAGAATTATTTTTTTGAAGAATAGATTTTTCCATAAATTTCAAAATGGAATTTCATCATCTAGATCTTCGCTTTTTTGTGATATATTGCTATCAGATGGTAAAGCGCTTTTATTTTCAGTTACTAAATTTGAATTTTCATTTCTACTTTTGCTATCCAGCATAGTTAAACTTGAATTATACCCTTGCAGGACTATTTCGGTTGAATATTTGTCTTGTCCAGATGCTTCGTCTTTCCATTTTCTTGTAGCTAATTGACCCTCTACGTAGATGTTGGCACCTTTTTTTAAATATTGCTGAACAATGTTTACCAAACCTTCATTAAATATAACAACTCTATGCCACTCGGTTTTTTCTTTTTTTTCTCCTGTAGATTTGTCCTTCCACGATTGGCTAGTTGCTAAGCTTAATCTTGCGACATTTTTTCCATTAACCATTTGTTTAATTTCAGGATCTGCGCCCAACCTACCTATTAATAATACTTTATTTAAACTTCCAGCCATAATATTTAGAGTTAATAAGTGATTTATAGTTTATTTGTTCATATATTTATATCATATTTGTATGATAATTATAAGCTCATTATTATTTGAGGTATAAAAACATGTTGAAAAAAATCGTTATAAAAGGGGCTAAAGAACACAACTTAAAAAATATTTCTCTTGAAATTCCAAAAGAGAAATTGGTTGTAATAACAGGTCTTTCAGGATCAGGAAAATCATCTTTAGCATTTGACACTATTTATGCAGAAGGTCAAAGAAGATATGTTGAAAGTCTATCTGCATATGCAAGACAGTTTCTTGACAAAATGAAAAAGCCAAAAGTCGATTTAATTGAGGGATTAAGTCCAGCTATATCAATTGAACAGAAAAATACCTCAAAAAATCCAAGATCTACAGTTGCTACAGTAACAGAAATATACGATTACATGAGAGTTTTATTTGCTAGAGTAGGTGTACCCTATTCTCCTTTTACAGGTAAACCTATTGTTTCACAGTCTGTTAGTGAAATGGTAGATAAAATAAAAAAACTTCCAAAAAATAATACCATTTTTTTATTAGCGCCAGTAGTGAGAGGAAGAAAAGGTGAATATAAAAAAGAAATACTTAATTTTAAAAAAAGAGGATTTTCTAAAATAAAGGTGGATGGTAAATATTTAAATATAGATGAATTTCCAAATTTAAATAAAAAAATTAAACACGATATCTCAATTATAGTTGATAGAATAATATTAAATAACAAAATAGGCAATAGATTAGCAGACAGCGTTGAAACAGCAGTTAACTTATCAAATGGTTTATTAATTGTAGAATACGAAAATGAAACTGTGCCTAAAAAATTTAGAAAAAAAGAAAGTATACTATTTTCTTCAAAATTTTCCTGTCCAGAAAGTGGCTTTACAATTGAAGAAATAGAACCAAGGTTGTTTTCATTTAATTCTCCATATGGTGCATGCGAAGAATGTGAGGGTATAGGTCACAATTTAAATGTAGATGAAAATTTAGTAATACCTGATATCAAAAAAAGTCTTCAAGATGGGGCTATTGTTCCTTGGTCAAAATCAACATCTCTATACTATGCACAGACTTTATCCTCATTAGCAAAACACTATAAATTCTCACTAGATGATCCATGGAAAAAATTAACTAAAAAAATACAAGATATAATTTTATTTGGATCTGATGATGAAGAGATTAAATTTAATTACGATGATGGGTATGAAAAATATTCTACAAAAAAGACATTTGAAGGAGTGATTAATAATTTAGAAAGAAGATTTTTAGAAACTGATAGTGAGTGGAAAAGAGAAGAAATATCTCAATATCAAAGCGAGTCAAGCTGTGAAAAATGCAAAGGTCAAAGACTTAAAGACGAAGCCTTGTGTGTAAAAATAAATTCTTTAAATATAAGTGAGATAACGAATATGTCTATAGACGAAGCTCAATCATGGTTTGAAAAATTAAAAGATGTTCTTACAGAAAGAGAAAACAAGATAGCGTATCACATTTTAAAAGAGATAAACGAGAGATTAAACTTTCTATTAAATGTTGGATTAAATTATTTAACACTTTCAAGAGAATCAGGAACACTGTCAGGTGGAGAAGCACAAAGAATTAGATTAGCATCACAAATAGGATCTGGTTTAACTGGTGTATTGTATGTTTTGGACGAACCTTCCATTGGGCTCCATCAAAAAGATAATGTTAAACTAATTA
>MDTG01332178.1_pt1 | contig 25067 bp, 17 predicted proteins | sample 811421 | NCBI WGS metagenome assembly MDTG01 (sample SAMN05326645, study PRJNA326480) | marine metagenome | isolation source: seawater | place: Pacific Ocean: South East | collected 2011 | reverse complement strand
TGTTTCATTATTCTCTACTACATCAGATTCTTTTTTAGAATCTACAACAACTATTTCTTTTACAGCTGTTTCATTATTCTCTACTACATCAGATTCTTTTTTCGAATGTTCGGTAGATACTTCCTGTACATCTGTCTCACTATTCTCTACTGCATCAGATTCTTTTTTCGAATGTTCGGCAGATACTTCCTGTACATCTGTCTCATCATTCTCTACTGCATCAGATTCTTTTTTCGAATGTTTGGTAGATACTTCTTGTACATCTGTTTCATCATTCTCTACTACATCAGATTCTTTTTTCGAATGTTTGGTAGATACTTCCTGTACATCGGTATCATTATTAACATTGGAAGAGCTTTGACATAACTCATCTACCTCATTTGATTCATCATTATTTTCATTATCGTCTGTTATTTCAAATCTGGAAAAATTGTCATCTGAATCAAATGATTTTTTTGAAAGTGTATGTTCTATTTCTTGTTTTACTAATTTTCTAAGATTCGACTTAGCAGAAGATGTAATACTCTCCTCTAAATTCTCTTGAATATCATCATCTTGATAGTCATTTCCAAGATATTCTTGTAGAATATACTTTACTGGCAATAATTTTCTAATAGTTTCTTTTATAGAATCTTTAATCAAAATTTCTGAATCGACTAAATTTCTTTGTATATCAATAGCAGGGACGTCTTTATGTAATAGCCAAGACTTTTTCCAAAAATTTCTTGCAACTTCAATATAACATTTGTGAATAAAATATGACCCCACTGGAACATTTAAAGGGATAGTTTTGTTATGTTTTTTTAATTTAATAGATGATAGTACTTTAGTATGACTTACAAAAACAGCTGTAATTAAATCTTCAATCCAATCACATTCGCTGTTTAGAGAGATTCTTTTGTATTCTTCTTCTATTTTATCTTGATTCCATTTTGGTATATTTGATAATAAAATTTGAAATTTTTTAAGTATATTAATATCATTAGTTCTTTTACAATGTTGATATGAAATATCATATATAGATTTTATACCTACATATATTTCTGGATATAAAATATTTATTAATTGTCTCGTATATTCTTCTTTTGCGTCTGCTAATACATTTACATTATATTTATTCATGTTTTATGTAAATAGAGAAAAACATAAATAAATAATACCGCATCAATAAATTACCAATTAATTTATTTAGACTTAATTATAAGCATAGGAAGATAATGATTGAGTATATGGATTTTTATTAAATGCATTTAATAAACCAGGATCTATTCTCTCATCCATTATTTTATAATTATACTGATTTTTATCTTGTGTAAGAGAACAGGGGTCTAATTCAGGTATAGAATTATATACCTTATCACTTCTAATTTCTCTATCATTTATTATGTCGGATTCTATTTTTTTAGTATCTACATTAACGGAGGTCTTGTCATTTGATACTTTAGTTCCTTGTGGCGTAGGATGTCTTCCTTTTAAAGTACCTTCTCTTACTCCATTAGTTCTCATATTTTTTGAACTAGAGTTTGAAGTTGATTTTTTATACATACTATTTGCTGTTCCACCATATTCATAATCTGATGTAAATTGTCTATTTGTATTAGGTGCTTCTTTTTCATTAGTTAAGTAGCCTAAACCACCATTATGTTCCATGTCAGCAATACCCTCGTATTCATAGTCAGATGTAAATTGGCGATTAGTATTGGGTGCTTCGTGTTTATTATTTATATAACCAGAATCTACAGAAACGCCACCTATATAACCAGTATGATCATTGTGTATATTAGTTTCCTTTATTGTAGTTTTTGCAATATTATTTGGATCATATACTGTTAATTTAACAGGCCCTGCTATATTACCAGATCTTACATCGTGTATATTAGTTTCTTTAATTGTAGTTTTGGCTTTATCATTTGGATCTTTTACAGAAAGTTTTTCTACAACTTTCATATTTAGGTTTATTTCTTCTGGTGTAATAGTTTCTCTTATAGTCGTTCTAAATTTCATGGATTTTTTATCAATTACTGTTGCCCCGTCAGAAGTAGTTGTTTGTATATTACCTGTTCTAACATCATGAATATTTGTCTCTTTTATTGTAGTTCTAGTTTTATCATTAGGATCCCAAACAACTCCTTTGTCTGAATTAGTTGATTGAATATTACCGGTGCGTGTATCGTGAATATTGGTCTCTTTTATTGTGGTTTTGGTTTTATCATTAGGATCCCAAACAACCCCTTTATCTGAATTAGTTGATTGAATATTACCTGTACGAGTATCATGAATATTGGTCTCTTTTATTGTAGTTCTGGTTTTATCATTAGGATCCCAAACAACATTTTTAGAAATATTAGATGAGGCTAAATTACCTGTTTGGCGAATATTTTCTTCTACATTTTCTTTTCTAGTAGGCTTCATTGCATCTAATATAGGAGCTATAATAGATTTAACAATAGTAGTTACATTTGATGTGTGAGTTCGTTTTCCAGTAATTTCTCTTTCATTAGAGCCTATATTAATACTATCTTTTCCATAATCATTTGTTTTAAACCCGTTTTTGTGTAAATTTCTGGGACCATCTGTTTCAAAATTTTGTTTAGTACTCTTTTTATACAATGATTGTTTTGTATGCTGAATAACTTCTACAGGAGCAGCTGAACCACTGTAATGAACAGAATCTTTACGATTTGTATCTTTAATAATTTGATGAGGTCTTTGGGTTTCCTTTAATATCCCTGAAGATGTAGTAAAATATCTATCAGAACTATTTATATAAAATGTGTCTGGTCGGTTTTTTACTAATACAGGAGTACTTGCCATTTTTGAATTTATAGCTTTACCGGGTATTACACGTCCTTTATAAGATATTTGAGGGTTAGATTTAGGACGTAAATCATCTATTGATTTTGGAATAATATGTTTTCGCGTGTCTTGATGGAATCCTCCCGTAGGTCCACTTAAATCATCGTTGTCTATTCCCGGGCCAACACGTACTTGTTGAAAAGGCAATTCGCCTTTTTTATATCTTGATGCAACAAATCTATTTTTCATTTCGTTTGTTTTATTCTGAGTTCCATAATTGATATTTTTATCAACAGTTGGTTCAAATAAAGGTATTGGGGTATTCTTTTTTTGAGTAAATGATTCAATACCAGTATGGTTTTCAACAATATTATTATTATTGCTAATTCCACTCTGTCTTATATGTGAGCCAAAAAATGGAAGATTTTTACTAGTAAAATCTTCTTTATTTATAGACAATCCTGATAGCTCAGATATGTATGATTTGTCATTTGAATTATTTGATGTTTGTAAATATTTGATTGGAGTAGTCTCTTTATTAAATAATTTACTATTAAAATGTGGTGGTACAACATTTGTATCTATAGTATTTTTTGAATTATTAAAATTTTTGTTTGCTAATGATCGTTCTTTTTCTAAAGTTTTATTACTATAATTAGAACTATATATAGAGTCTTGTGATGGCGCTTTATATATTGATTTAGAAGTAAGTTCTTGACGATTATTTTTACCATTTTTACTTAATAAATATCCTGCGGCAACTGCACTTCCTAATAATAATGTTTCCATACTTATATTATATCTCTATTTTTTTTATTTATATATTACACTTTATAGTTAATAAAGTAAAATTTTATTTTACTTCTATTAATATGAAAAGAATACTTAATAATTTTTGATATTTGTGTCACATTGCCAATGTACTGATGTAGGTTGAGTAAATGATGCTTCTGTTGGTTGTGTTGGTTCTCTTGGTAAGTCTCCACCTACTGGTAAAGCTAATGTAGGATCTATAGGAGTAGGTATAATAGGCCTATGATTGTCCTTAACTACAATTCTGTTATTAATGTTCCAATCAAATGGCATTTGTAGTCTTTCCTGTGGATTTTTATGTAACCATTGCCATCTATTCCACCCTGTCCCTCTTAGATTACAAGAAGGATTTGATAAACGCGTATCTTCAGAAGGATAGAAGCAATCTTGAAGATGGTGAAAATTAGGGGCGGGGATATTACCATTTCCACATTTTCCAATAACACCTTGGCCACATATTTCACCTGAATCACATACTGTATCAGGACATGAAGGAGTATATGAATCAAATATATTATTAGACAATTTTCTTGTAATACCTGATAAATCAGAATCTATGTCTATTAATAATTTATCTCTTATATGAGAAACTCCTTGTGTTTGAATTCTTGTAGTGGGCATCCAAGGATAACATTGTTTGCAAGATACTTTGGGCTCTCCTAATGAATATACACCTGGACCTACAGATTGGTTAATTGACTGTTTGTAACTTTCCTTATCATAGATATTTTTAGAAAAACTCATTTATATTATATATATATAATATTTTTTATTAGATAAAAAAATATTGTATTACTAATTATTTATCTTATCTTGAACAAGGTGGTTCAACATGTACAGGAGGGGCAGGGCAAGAAGAGTAATTTGGGCAAGGTGGTAAAACCCTGGGGGGCAGTGGTATAGTCTGGCAAGAAGGTAAATGAACTTTAGTTAAATCAACAGTACGCTCTTTATTACAAGCATTTCCTGGCAATACTAATACATTGCTATTAGATGGTTTATATTTATTAGATGGACATTTACTTGCAAGTCTTGTAGCCCCTCTTAGATCATTTTCTAAATCAACCATATTACCTTTTATATGTGAAACTGCCGTACCTCCTAATAATCCAAATTCATGTCTACATTTATGGCAATTTTCATATTTCATTGGATTTAAAACATATCCAAGTGGTCCTACACTCTGTGATATCTCAGTAGTATAAGAACATTGGTCATATTTAAGTCTATTTGAACTCATTTATATTATAGTCGGAGAATTTTTTATTAATTATTTTTAAATTAATATGGTACATATAAATGTTATTAAATTAAATAACATTTATTTAACATTATTAATAATAGTATATTAATTAGATTTTGCCCAATATTTGCCGGTATATGAAAACCCACATTTTTGTAGATAATCTTTATTTCTAATTATTTGTCGAGAAGGTTGGCCGCCTCGTAACCACGCAGGGTCGCTATTCTCAGGAATAATATTATCAGGATTTTGCACATTGTCTCTAATACAAGGCAGCTGTGGAGTATATCTATCGATAAAAGCACCTGATAAAGAATTAGTAGATTTTTGTTGCATAGTATCTTCTCCAGGGCGGAGAACACTTTCAATACACGAATTTCCTTCACCTCTTCCCATATATGGTACTGTTAAAAACATCCTTTCTCTTAATTGATGGATTTCTCTTGTATTTGTAAGATTATGTGAATTTCTAATACTAGAGTCATTATCTATATTACATCCGTCATTAGATGTCCAACCAAACCCATCCCTATAAAAAGTAGAAGGTTGTTGTAGGCTTAAATTTTTAGTAAAAGGCGCTTCACAGTGACAGTCGTGTAAATTTCTTGTATGATATATACCTGGTTTTGTAATTTCAACATTATGTTTCTCTAAATAACATTTGTCTTGTTTTAAACGTGTAAGACCTTGAATACCAAATGAACCATTACAATATTCAATACAATTTTTCATTTAATATATATGTATAAAAGATTTTTATATAATCTATTTTAATTACAAATAAATTATCAAGATCTAAAATGCATATATTACTATTTACCTAAAATATGCCGTTTCGTACTTCACTGTCTTTAAGAAATTCAAAATTATTGGAGACACAGCGTTCGCCATTACCTTCTTTGCAAGTAGGTGGAGTTTTGTATAACCAATTAGCAAATCTGGTCTGTTGATTTGGAATAGTAGTAACAGGCATTGTATAAAACTGTCTTTGGCTTGCTTTTTTGTTATAAATATCATCTGAGTCTTTATATAGGTTGTATTTGAATTTACTAAAGATATCTTCATTAAGTTTTGGATTAATATAATTATTAGCTTTGTTTAATGATTCTCTATTAGGATTTTTAATATAATCGTCATATGATATATTCATAAATGGATTATCTATTGTTGGAGATACTAATTGTTTGGAATATTTTTCTTTAGTAATACCTTTTTTGGAATTTATATGAGATAAAGTGTCTGTATATAATTTATAGTCAGAATTGGAATATACAAAATAAGTAAATAATAAAACAATTAGCGATATATATATACTATTTGCACTATTAGTATATATAAAAAATATTATAGATAAATATATAGATAGTCTTACAACGCTATTTAATTGTTCGCTTACAGTCATATCATACGTAGGAAAGAATTCATCTAATCTATTATAGTTAAATAATACCCTTATATCATCATACCAAAAAGGGTCTTTTACATTCGTGTTTGTAGTTTTTAATAAATTATTATAGTTAGTAGTCATTATATCATATTATTATATAATTACTATTATTTTAATCCTTCTATTTCATCTGCTAAAGCATCTAAATCAATATCCTCATTTTTTATAGGAATTTCGTTTGTATTATTATTTTTTCCTTTAGTTTTCTTTTTTTCTAATAATTGTTTCTTTTTCTCTAATTTTTTACGAAGTCTATCTCTTGTGGATTTAAGTTGTGCTTGAGACTGTAGTTTCCCTGGCGTTATATTCCCTCCCATACCTTTATTTTTAATAATATTTGCTGCTTGGTCTACAATATTAGAACCTTCTTCATCTAAATTATCCATCATTCCAGATTGCATCATAGAACTAAACATATTCATTGGATCCCCGACCCCACCTTTTGTATTTTTCTGGAAAGACTTCATAACATTTTGGGCTTCATTAAATAATTGACTCTCGTCTAGATTTCCAGTACTTATCTTATCCTGTATCTTATTTGTGATATTTTTAACTAAATGTACTAAACCACTCTCGTCGTTATCTTCATCAAAATTACCACTTAGTAAAGATTTTAGTAGTTTAGAAGGGTCTTCTAAATTGATACTATTTGGATCAATTTCGTCAGCAATCTCTTTTGCCAAATTACCTATTACTCCTCCAAACATTTCAGGTGTTGGAATACCACTGCTATTTTGTTTATTATCATCATTATTATCATTATCCATAGATTCATCGAGATCATCTGTATTCATATTTTTGTATTTATCTGTTAAGCTCTCTATGATATTAATAAATGTTTTTGTCTCGTTATCCATATTTCCACTATTACCAATATTTTTTATTTCTTTAAGAACGGTTTTAAAATCAACATTTTTAATATGCTCATACGCGAATATATATAATGTATGTAAATATTTCCATATATTTTCTCTTTGATCATCTGTTAAACTTTCATCATTCCATATGCTATTAAAATCGACATTATTTAATACAGTTATTTCTTTTGAAAATATGATCTCATTTTTTGTAGATATATCATCTCCAATTATACTACAATTTTTAATAAATTCGTTAAGATATATATCTTTAGGATCATCAAAATTATAATGTTTTTCAATTGTATTTTTTTGATCAGGGTAATTTACTTTTATTATTTCTAAAAATTGTTTAAGATTTTCGTTAAATTTATCCATTTTAATAATAACAAATATATTAAATTAGATATTTGAACTCAGGAATAGCAATTTAAATTACTTATTATTTGCTAAAGTAGTCTGTATATGCTTATCTGTTAGCTTAATTAAAACTTGTAAATATTTCCATATATGATCTTTTTCTGTATCAGTTAATGATTTCCAATTATTTTTTAGATTAACCATTATATTAAATGAATTATTATCATTATCGCTTTTAGACATATCTCCTGCAAAATCCGTATCTAACATTAAAGACTCATCTTTATCTATTATAATTGATCTGTACCTATACACATATAGAGTAAATAGTTCTATTGGTTTTTTTTTATTACACGAACATAATGCTTTGGTACTTGTATGTGCTAATTGTAAATCTTTATTTTCAGGAAATCTATTTGTTAATACTTTTGATAAATTTGTAAGTTGATTATTAAATGTGTTCAATAAATCGGCCATATATATATATTTATATATGGTTGTATAATTTTAAACTAATATTAATAAATCTATATTTATTAATATTATTTAAAGTCAATACGAGATTGCTGTAGTTTTTCTAATCTTTCTTGAAATTCTCCTGATTTATTTCGCGATTGCGGTACTTGAGGAACAGATAATGGCTGTTGTGACGTTTGTTGAGGCGATTGTTGATTAATAGATTGAGATACAGGATTATCATTTAAAAATTGAAAACTAAAACTTAATGGAGCAGGATCATCAGATATAAATGAATATGAGTCTGACCATCTTTTACTCATTTCAACTGGATTAAAATCGTTGATTTGTTCGGAAGAAGCAGTGGGAGTTTGTTGCGGTGTTCCAGAAGGAACAGAGTGTTCTGTATTATTAATATTCGGTTGATTATTTGCTAATAATGAATTTAAATACATTGGTATCGCAGAATCACATATTAAGGGCCTTCCTTTAATATAAATACAAGGTACTGATTTTATCATAGGTGGTATTTTTGGATTATTATCTACACAAATCTTTATAAATGATGCAAGCTGGTTTTCTTTTGATAATTGATTCCATAGATTTATACATCTTGGATTTTTTTTTGAATAAAATAAAATAGGTTTAGGCATATATATGAATTTAATATTTTTTTTATATATTTTTAACTAAGTAATATAAAAAATTTGATTACTTAAACTTAAAATTATCTCTTAATAATATACATATGAGTTATTTTATAAAATACAAACCTATTAGTTATAAAGGAACACATTATAAAACATCTTTTGAATTGGTAAATACTCCAGTATATGTAGCTAATTCTTTAAGAAGAGCGATGTCTTCAATGATTCCTACAGTGACATTTGATGACACATATTATGAAGATGAATCTAGTCGATCTATAAATATAAAAACTAATTCATCTGCGCTACATAACGAATTTTTATCACACCGATTAAGCTTAGTACCTATTTCTATGGAAGTGCCTGGATATTTAGATATAACAACAAACTATAACCAATCTTCTGGTGAAAGACAGTTTCAATTCAAAGATCGGTCTAATTTAGTAACTTTTTCTCTAAAAAAGAAAAATAATAAAGAATTGGCAAAGGATAGAGATAAATTAGGACTAGTATCTGTAACAAGTAATGATTTTATAATTAATACTTCCAGAGAACCTGTACCCAATATTACTGAATTTTTTAAACCAGATGTATTTACAGAAGAGCCTATAATTATTAATAAATTAAAACAGGATATTAGTACTGATTCTAATGGGGAAGAAATTGATATACATTGTATTCCTACTATTAGTATGGGGAGATTTCATTCAAGAAATGATGCTACTGGTACAATAACCTATGAAATGAAAGTAGACTCTTCACTTGTAGAAGACGTTTTTGAAAAAAAGAAGCAATATCTAAATCAAGAGAGAAAGATGAAGGGATTGCCTGAGTTAGATAAAGAAGAAATAGATCAATTAGAAAAAACCTTTATGTTATTGGATAAAGATCGTGTAATAAAACAAGATCAGTATGGTAATCCAAATAGCTTTATATTTTCGGTAGAAAGTATTGGATTCTTAAATCCTGATAAAATAATTAATGATGCTATAACAATGTTAATTGTTAGTATTAAAGATATACAAAATTCATTTACATTTAATTCTACAAGTAAAGGTTATGACTTTATAACAAATCCTAAAGTTAATATAAGTGAATTAGATTCGTCTAATGTAAATGAAGGAACAATTATTAAAATAAGTAATGAAAATCATACTATAGGTAATTTAATTACAAATATACTTAGAAACAGTTATTGTAATGATGGTAGTTTAGTTGATTTGCCTATTTTAAAAATGGCGTCATATCATATGCATCATCCTACTATTGAAGAAATTGACATTATTATTATTCCAAATGACGATATAACCAGGAAAGATATGATAAGTTATATTAATAGATTGACTTTAGAGAAACGTAGTCTAGAGAAGAAAACAGATATTGAATTAAGAACTATTTTATCTGTTGTTCTATTTCAAAAAGCATTAAACACCTCTCTATCTATACTATTAAAGTTAAAATTAGATTTTAAAGATCAAACTAAAAAACATAATCCAACATTCGAAATTATAGATGATGATGATTATTTTAGTAAAAATATTAATATTCAAGGGTCTTTGATAAGCGGTCATACGCAAATTGATTTGAAAATTCTTGATAGAATTAAAGAAACATTATATATATCAAAACCAAGATTAGTTGTTCCACAAGATGAAGATGATTATAAATCTCCAGATACACCCCCTTATGTAGCATCTTCAGATTCTCCTCCATTTGTATTATCTAAAACACCTCCTCCTTCTCCTCCTGTACAATCTGCAGCACCTCCTCTTGCACCTCCTCTTGAACCTCCTTCTTCTGTTGATGATACTGCAATTACCAATAAGTATGAAAAGACAATTGGTGACGTAAATGTGGAAATTACTTCTGAAGACGAGGAACGTATTAAAAGATTTTTGAGTGGTGATAAGAGTAAATTACCAGGAGATACAGATATTATATCTGTTAGACTTAATGAAAAGCCACATCCATCAGAAGAAGACAAAATTATTCGTATAGTTTTACAGATTAATTATACAGATGGTACCATAATAAAGAAAAAACAGACTATTAAAAAGATAGCAAAAAAATAAAAACTAAATAAAAATGTAGTTTATTTAGTTATTACATATAATAGAATGTAAATATGCTATATCATATGTTGATAAAAGGTTGCATACTTCGGCGTAAGTTATTTTAAAATTTTTATTTCCATTTTTCTGATTATTTTTATATAAATTATGTAAATCACACAATGGTTTTCTATATATACGTTCCAAATCAACAAAAACCTTTTTTACTTTACATTTAATGTAATATGCGTGTAAATTAGTAGAATAATCATATATCGATTTGCTAAGTGCTATTAGTTTTGGTCTATATTCTGGATAATATCTTAAAATCTTACTAATATTTTTTTTCTTATACATCGAATCTAATAATAAATAATTTATGTTACCGTGATCTTTAACTAAATTTTGTACTTCTACAAAATTAAAATTTTCTACTTTAGATCGATATTTACGATCTTCTGAGTATAACATATATCCTGGGTTTGTCCAACGTAAATTATTTGCTATAGATTGTAACTCTTCTACTGAATTGACATTCAATTCATTTATTTTATTTCTGAATTTCAATATTTTAGGATAATTTAATCCAGGTAATTTAATTTGAATTTTGTCACCTGTAACATTATTAGTAGATTCTAAATGATATAGTTTATTTTTTCTAATCAATGATACATTTCTTGACAAAGTATGTTGTAATAGAAAACTATAGGTATAACTTTTATCTAGTATATTGAAATCTAATACAAATAAGCTATCGAATAATTGCCTAAAGGTATGGTCCATACGAAACTTTGATTCGTCTGCGTTCAAACAAAATTTAGTAGATATATTCCATTTATCATTATCGTAATATACATTTAATAAAACCCCGTCAAGACACTCTTCTATAACAACACTGTTCCAATTTGGTACAATTTTATTAAAGGTTGTTATATCTAAACTCCCTTCAAGAGATCTGTTGATTACTTTTTTAGTTTCATAATCAATAATAATACCTCTACTTGTTCTTATATAATCTTTATCACTATATTTTAATGATTTAGGATATTTAACAATTAATTTAGTATCATGTATTTTACAAGATAAACCTAAATCGCGTATTTTTACAAAAGCGTCATGTATATTAGACGTAGAATCAATATTTATTTTTTTTAGTAATGGATGTTGAGCACTCATATATATATATAGATTAGAATTATTCTTTAAGCTAAAATCAATAAGTAACCTTAATCAAAATAATATATTGATTTATTATAAATATGATTGGAGCATCACTAAATAAAACAAATTTAAGTGACCCTGAATCTGTAGTTAAATTTGTAAAAGATATCCAACCTTTAACTAAATTAAAGGTTATTTCAGAAAATAATGAATATAATGGAGATTATTTATTAGGGAAATATGTAGAAAAAAAGGGGTTTATATTTTTAATTAAAGAAGGGAAACCTACAATAAGATTAAAGATAAAAGATTTACCTAAAAATGATTTTGGAGTAACTGCTCTTGAATTATATGATTCTACACCTCCTATTCCTAAGACATCTGAACAAGACCCATCTCCTGAAAAACCAACTCCAGAAGAGACATCTCCATTAGAAGTACAATCAGATACAACTGTAATAGAAGTCCCTATTGAGGAAGAAATGGATGTTTTATATAAAGAAATTTCAGAATGGGATAAAAAACATAGTATATATTCTCTTCAAGATGATCTAATAAAGCAGTTATCAGAATATTATCAAGAAAAAAATAAGAATAAAACAATAGATTCTCTTCAAAATGAGACTTTAACTATAATTGATCTTGTAAAAGAATATCAATTACACCAAAACGATCCTTCTAATAAGGAGGTAGTTCGTTATGGTTTGCATTATAAACCATTATTAAAAAATATACAACAATTGGATTTTAATGGGACATATATATCCCCTATAGTATATGATCAAAAAAAATTCTATAGTACTAATAAAGCTTTTTTAGATCAATCAGAAGATAATCCACCAGAACAAGATATTTATTTAGTGTCTCAACAACTTGAAAGAGATATTAAAAACGAATTAAATAATAAATTTAGAGACAAAAAGGAACGAGACCAACAATACACCGAATATAAATTAATGCAACAAACACTATATAATGGGGGGAGTATTAATTTACCCATTGCAGATAGTGTAGAAACAGAACATCATTTTTTCGAGTCTATTAATAGAAGCTATTTAAATAGGGCACCAGACAGCTCAATTAATTGTACATATTATACAGGTAATTTAAAACAAAATACAATAGTATATAGAGATTGTTATACAAAGGAAAATGGATGCACAAACAATCCAGAAATAGAAGAAGATGTAAAAATATCTATATCAAGAAGATTAGCAGATGGGGCATATATAATGTTAGAAGATATATATGAGGATATAGGTACCAGTGATTCTAAAAAAAAAATAATATCTTGTTCAAGTGTTGGCGATAGATACTATGGCTTATCAGAAATAGATACAGGTAAAACTATTAGTAAATCTCCTTATTATAACGAATATGTAGAAGGCGAAGCTATAAATATAATAGGGTTCTATATAAAAAATATAAATAGCTACATGTCACAAATGTTAAATGGTAAAGAGCATGTTATAAATAACGGTGAATCTAAAATATATCCTAAAATGCTCAATTCAGGTACAACATTATATCATGCAATTATTCAAGAAAAAAATCCCAACCTTACAGTAAAAGTTACTAATAATATAGATGAGTTTGATTGGAATAACTATAAAGATAACAATGATAATGTAGTATTATTTGATATTAATTCAAACGAATCCTTGAATAGTAATAAATTTAACAATATGGCAAATCAAATATTATTATCAGTTGATGAGATAATGCAAATAGAAATAAAAAATATTGAAAAATGCAGCAACATATTAGAATTAGGGAAAATATTAAATAAGCATAACCTATATATAAATCAGTTATCAACATCAGCTATTGTTAAATATCGAATACCAAGATATTTTATATACAACATAACTCAGTTTTATAAATATGAACAATTTATAACTCAACGTTATCTAACTAATAAAAAACACATCAATATATTCTCTGAGATATATAGTGCTCTATTGCAATTTAAACAAAAAGCAGAATATTCTATAGGAGGAAGTATTCATTATATACCATCATCTGAATATTATACACAACTAAAACTTTCGCTAATTGAATATTCAAAATCTATATTTGAACAATATGATATGGATACCTTAGATAAATTCAGTAAGATATTCTTACATATACAGAGTGAAGCAGATACATTAGATGAATTACAAAGCCAAATTATTGATAATATATTAATAATTAGTTCTATTTTTTCATCTTCAGAATTCCATAAATATTTTATTAATACAGATGAATTGATTCACCCTGATTATAAACAACTCTTTTTAGAGTATCTAAAACATTATGATATTAACATACCATCCTTCAATAAATCTTATTTAGACTATTTTGACGTGTCTATTTTAAAACAAATCAAATTTATTAGTTCCATGAAAAAAATAGGTAATAATTCAAAAGAAATATTACAAATAATAGACTTAAGTAATATACACACACTAAAAAATAATATTAAAGATATATTGCACAATTACGCAAAAAACACATATGAGTCTTCTAAAAAAGAATCTGATTTAGATTGGCATCAATTATCAGAAGAAGATCAAAATAAATATTTACCCAATGAACAAACAATCTATAAATTAGAAGATAAAAAGAAACGTATTCGTGATATATATAATCAACAAAAACAACAATGGGGGCAATATGTTAGTGAATGTCAAAATTTAAAGATAATTAAAGAGTATTCTAGTAAAGAAGCATTATTAGCAGATAATGGACAATCAATATTTGTAGATCCTCAATATGATACAACCCAGCAAGATATAGATTTATATAAAACAATTGTATCCGAATATCCTTCCGACGAAGTGGATGCTAATTTTCAAAAAATTATGGAAACTGTTTATTTATTTGAAACGATAGATGACATACAATATAAAATAGAACGTACTAAAGAAATATTAAAGTCACCAACGCCAGGTAATCAAAGAAGAAAAGTATTATCAGGTGAGCTATGTGTATTAAATGAAAATTCAAATAAATTTTTATATAGAAGACAGGGACTTGATTGGATTAGTATTAACAAAGACACTTATAAAAATATGACAAAATGTTTTAGATATGATACTGATATTCTTAAATTAAATTTTGAAGATATTGAATCGTATTGTTTGAATTTAAGTAAAGAAAATAATGATAGAGATTGTATTGAAGGAGATAACAACAAAAGTATGGTTAAAAAGTTATATGGATTACATAGTTTGTACTCATACATTTCTAACCAAGCGAGTAATTTAACTAAAATAATGGTATATAAAGACGGGGTTCATGCAAAAATTCAAAATTCTGTAAAAAATCTACAGAATCGTCTTGATACACTAAAAAAAATGAAATCTCGTAAAAATAGGTCTCTTATAAGAGAAAATATTATTGAAAAAAGTAATAGAGTTTATCCACCTTCTAACATAAGAGAAAAATTAGGTAATATATTAAAAATTACAGATTTTGATGTAATGGGACAACAGCTTATTGAATTTATAAGTACTTATGGGAAAGATACAGGTATAGATGAAGAAGGATACCTTGTAAGTGGGAATTATTGGTATTATAATATACCTAAAGTAAATGTACCTATGTTATGCAAACATTATGAAATATTACTCACAAGCGTACTTAAAGATAATCAAACAAAATTAAAAGCTTTAGACGAGGTTCGTGATAAATTTGGAAAGTCTGATGGTGAATGTTTTTACTGTACTAATTGTGGTGAAGTAATTGGATTTCAAAAATACTCTGAATTTGAAGGATTTGGTAAAGATGAAAAGGTAATCAATATTAGAGAGGTTGTTATAGAAACAATTGTAGATGAAGAAAACTTTACGTCAATGATTAGCTCAGAGAAATTAGCTATATTTGTGAATATTGTTCTAAAAAAAGTAGGAATAGATATACGTGTAGATGACTATAAACTTATTATGGATATTATAGATAATCGCAAGTCTAAGATTGAACAATTTAGTTTTAAGCAATTTTACAATACGATTTTATTAAAAGGTACAGGAAGTATACAAAAAATAGTATCAAAACAAGGTTATAATAAATTAGCAAATATATTTGAATCAAAGGGTGGTGTATATGATATACAATTTTTTAAAGATTTAAATACTGAATTACTATCAATAGAAAAAAAATTATCTAAATTTTTAAATTTATTTTACAATAGAACAGAGTCCAAAGATGGAAAGTTCATAAAATTATATAAAGGATTTATTTATAATGCACATATAAGTTATGCAATTGCCACCATAGCGGAAGTAGTACGTACTGCTATTCCTGACTATAATATTAAAGGAAGTGGTCAAGAAAAGCAGGTCAAAAAGGGTAAAACATCAGGATTACTTATTCAAGATGTATTTCAGAGTATTATACAAGAAGATCAAAAACCAGATATATATTGGATACTCGCATATTTACGAGATGTTATTTTTGAAGATATTAATCTGAAAACAGGCAACCAGTTACAATTTATAAATCTTTATTTAACTACAATTCACGGAAAATCTGATGAACAGTTTAGTACAGATGTTGTAGAAGCATACAATGAAATTAAACTAATGTCTGATATAAAGTACAGAAATACAGACAAAGAAGAATATCGTCTAAAACAATTCGTACAAAAACAGGATGAAAGTTCTATTGTTTATGAATGGGAAACTTTTTTACCCTCTTTAAAATTTAACAACATATATACCTATACACCTCCTAATATAACTTCTATAATAGATAAACACAAGGAATTATTAGTTAGATTAAAATCATTAAATATTAATTTACGTGATCAAAAAGAACAGTCAATATTGTTAGAAATGCAAAATGATATTAGAAAAATTACTATAGAATTATATAATACAGAGTCAGAATTGACAAATATTGAAAATAAGCTCACATTTGCATTAATTGTTAAAATTAATAATATAATTACTAATAACAAGATTGATACTAATTTTAATATGACTGCTTATATTTCATCTACAAGTTATGATATTATTCAAAATGATTATTTAGATATTTTTATATCAGAAGATCCAACAATTAAAAATACTGTAGATCTTTTAAAGGAAATACAAAGTTACTTGACAAAATATAAGCTTGTATCAAATGTAGTATATGAGATATCAAATAATAATCACCCAATATCTGATTTACAGAATTTTATGAAATTTGACGAAAGTCTGTATAATAGAGATCAAGAGTTAATAAAACAAGCCTATATAGATAAGGTAAAACAAATAAATTATATCTATGTCCAAAGTGGTCCATTTAAAGGCCAACTTAGACAATTTAAAGAAATGTTTGATAGTGATCTGCATTTACTTACTGATCTATACGTATCAGATGATCAAGATGAAGAATTTTCTATAGATATAAATAAGCGGCTCCGAGAGAAATTAATGGAGTTATATGGACCAACATATCCACATATTGATTTTAAAATGAATATGTTATTAAATCATAACGGCTCGGCTCTTGTAGATATGGTTACATTAGAATTTAAGAAAGATATATCAGACAAAATAGAAGCAGAGATGTCTTCTAAATCCATACAAGAGATAAAAGCTATTATAGATGATATAGAAACAAAATCAAATATAGTAATTAATAATACAGAACAATTTCTAATACCCGCTGTTTATGAAAATAATAATGTAGATATTATTGATGATAAATTAATTACAATAGTGACAGAATTCTCATCTATATGCCTAAATTCTGAAACAGATACTGTTATAGAAAATTTAAAAAAAATACAGGCAAGAATAAATGAAACTCTTATCAGTTCAAATACAATAACTCCAGAAACATTAATGTTATTTCAAACAGATATCTCTTCTATAACAATACCATATTTCCAATATTGTGAATTTGAAATTAGTTCCAAACTAAATGAGATTGCTAAATATATAAATATTCCTAAATTATCGCCTGCTATGATTATTACATCTTTACAAAATATAGCTGATATGGATAATTATTATGACGAGATCTTAATAGAATTAGGAAAAAAATTAAAGATAGAGGGTATTCAAGATGAGAGTCTTATCGAAATAGAAAAAACATATAAGAAAAATCAATTAGATAATCACAAATTTGCTAATCAAATAAATATTCATATTTCTATTATAAGATATGCACTTAATCTAATTAGTTATTTTTACAATCAAATTCCAGACACTCAAAATCCTAGTCCAATACAACGACAGTCTAAATTACAATTTTTAGTATCTGAAGACAGAGATACTATTAGAAGAATTACAGAAAATTATGATAATATTGTACGTCCAATAATAGAATTAATTATGTCAAGACAGACTCCTAAAAACTTATTCCCCATACCTATAGATAAATTTGATAAAATACACGCCCTATTAAATAAGCTCACATTTTATAATAATATATTAAATGTTTCTGGTAATATTAAGCAGATTTTTGTAACAAACCCGCAATTTTTATCAATAATTACCAAAACCTTAATAGTATATTTAATGAATAGTCTATTAAAAGAATTTAATGAAGACCATAATATGTTAGTTTCTCCTATAATTACTGCAATATATAAATATATTATGGAAGTATCAGATGTAAATAATATTACAGATACAAATATTCAAACAATATTAAAAAAACAAAGAGCTGATGAAAGTAATAATAGACTTAAACAGTTTCAGAAAAAAGATGAAGAAGAGCAGTCATTGCATAAACTATACAGATCGTATAATTTAGGAAAACATATGGCTAAAGAAGAAGACACTATTGAAGTAGATGCAGGTGATATAGATTTTATGACAACCGAAGATGATCAAGATAATATAATAGGAGAAGGAGTTGTTTTAGATGAAGACGGAGAATTTGATGGCGGAATTGTTGAAGAACAGGATTCATTAAATTTAATATCTAATATAATGGTTGATGATTTAGAAGACCTTGAAGAGAGAGAATAAAATATGTATTTATTATAAATAATATGAAGTACTTGTTATTATTTATAATAATGGCTTCAATTGCTTATTCTATTAAAACTGAAAACTATACACCATTCTGTACATTAGATAACTATGATCATAAAAAACTGTTTTCACCTATAGAAATGATTGTAAATCAAGTAACGCCTTTTATTGTTCAAAAAAAACAAAAATATGTAAATATAGAGCTACCCATTACAGCATTAGAATTAGATAAAATATTATCAAGTATAAAAATAGAATCCGTTACAAATAAATTCAAGGAGTTACCAGGATATCGTTATAATTTAGTTGATCATCCAAAATATAGTATTATTAAAGATGATATAATATCTAAAATATCTAATAATGTATACTCCGTTGTATCTAAAAAAATTCAAAGTTATCTCAGTACTAAACCAAAATATTGTTCATCAAAAACATCTTGTATATTAAATTTAAAAGATAACAGAATATTAAAAGTAGGGAAAGATAATAATAATAACAAAGCAATAGAAGGCCAAATTCTTATAAATATAAATAATTATAATATAGATATATTGGTTAGGTATGTTGCAAGTACTTTAAACAAATTCACTCTGCATTATATTATGTTAGATGGATTTGATTTTAAACGTTTTTTTGATAGTTATGATACAAGCAAATTTGTAAACATATATAGTAATCCATTAGTAAATAACTATCGAGCAGATAAGACCTATTTATACTCAAGTAATGAAACACCTATATTATCTAATACTATTAAATATAATAAAAAAAATTTGCAACGCTATCAATGCTATGGCAAAATAGAAAATACAAAGACTGCCTGTGAAGCAAAATATGACAGTAATGGAAAACCCTATTCATTAGTAGGTGTATGGGACAAACCTTGTGAAAAAAACAGTGATTGTCCATTTTATAAGCAGAATAAAAATTATCCAAATTCATTTGGAGGATGTGTTGAACAAAAATGCGAAATGCCTATTGGTGCAGAATCAGCAAGTCCTACAAGATTTGTATCATATGATACTATAATATGTTCTCAATGTAAAAAGGGGGTTAATTGTTGTGAGAAACAAACAGACAGAACATTATATCCTAAATTACTATCACCTGACTATAGATTTAAAAATGATAGTAATATTAGGTCAAAATATAATTTATAATAGTCTTGTATGACTTAAAAGTCTAAAATTGTTTAATGTGTCAATATCACATTTACCAATTCCAACCTTATATCTACAATGTAAGCTAGGATTATCTGTTATTAATCCAATTTCTTTATAAAATTTATAAACACCTGAATGTAATGTATATTCGTCATGACTAAGATATATATATTCCGGATTAAAATCACGCATACGTAATTTATGATTAGAGGAACCCTTTGTTTTAAAATCTATAAAATTTTTAAATATAGTCTGTATCAAATTATAACCATCAATATTGGGCAATTTACTATTGCATATTATATCTACTTTACAAGACAATGTATTCGGAGGAGCTTTAAATATATTATAATTTTCCAAATCGATTCTAGATACTTCTAATTTCGGAAAAGCCAATTTTAAAATATCTTTATCTAAGCCATCAATCCCAAATATACGCAAAGATATCTCTTTGGTTAAATTTATTATTTTTAAATTTGGATGCGAAGTAATTATAAAAAATGCATCTATTTTTTTTTCTTTAAGGTCATTAAAAGCTTCCGATGAGAATTCCGAATATGATTTTATTGAAAAGTCCTTTTTAAAATAGGTTTTAATAAGATTTAGTGATATATAAGAAGCTGATGATTTGGTTAAGGTACCTATCTTATTATTATTAATATTTTTCCAACTGAAAATATTAGTATTTAGAGGCGTAATAAGTGTAAATTTTTCTAATCCAATAGATGATACAAATCTAATATTATTATCGGGGTACTTTTCTTTAAAAAAATAATAAGATGGTTCTTGAATAATACTAATTGCATTGGGGTATCTATTTGTATTATATAGGCAATTAAGAGAGCCCTTTTTATTGTAAATATTATGTATGGGATAGATGTTTTTTATAAGAGAGGCTATATAGTTAGGATAACTATTATTAGAATATATATTAAGATATAGTTTATTATATATGATAGATTTAGGAGTTACGGTAACTTTTTTATAGTTAGTAAAATTATCTTTTAAAATTTTTGATTTACAAAATACGTAATATATAATAATAATTAGACAGAAATATAGAAAATACATATAATTATTATATTATAATAAAATTTATTAAGTATAAGATAAAGATTCACAAATAAAAAAACATATATAATGTATACTAATATGTTTCAAGTTAGAAAAGGCATTCATTTCGTAATCTTTAGCTATATAATATTATGCTTGCTTATATGGCATTATAAACCAAGTATTATGTTTGAGGACAACAAAATAAAAAAATTTGGTCTCGGGTATGGTAAAACTATATGGAATTATCAAATTACAATAATAATATTAGCAATAACTATATTTTATTTATATGAGATATATTGGATGAAAAAAAACAATATATTATAAATATATAATGGATACTCAAGTTCTTGTCAAAGGAAGACCATCTAAGAAAGACACTCGAAAATATACTAAAGAAAATCCGAATGAAATATTAGCGCAACTAACAGGTGGTATTTTTTTAAACATATTACCCGAAAATCCTGTATATTCTATTTTACAGAAATTTTTAGAGGATTATAAAATGGAATGTGATAAAGCTCCCGCTAATCGTAGAATAATTAAAACAGCTAAATGTAAAATGGGAAATTCAGTAATTTTTGACAGATTTATAAAAAACTTCTTAGCAGATAGTGATAGCACACTTAGTTTAATAGATGTTGTTAAAATTAAACAAACAATTGATGCTCTAGAAAAAAATCAATATAGAATTTTGAGAAATTTACAAGGTATAGATTTACCCAATTATTATACAATGTTTATTGGTTATCAATTAAATAATGTTAAATCTCTTATAGATATCATATTATTATATGCAAATAAAGAGTCTATTCAAATAAATATACCAGTATTAATAGAGAATATAATGAGTACCTTTTCAGGTAATCCTATTATTAATTTAGAAAAACTACCTTATACATATGATACAAAAAAAGATTATTCTATTATAGTAAAAGAGTGTGATGATTTATTACAATTTATTACAAACTATTTATATACAACCTATGAGTTAAATATAGTATTTATTTCAAGAAATCATGTAGAAAATAATAAGTATATATTTCCTAAAGAAGTATATGATAGTAAATTACCAAATCATGTATATTTAATAGACTATCATATAAATTATTTTAGATCAAATAAATTAGTAATTTTGGAACCTATATATTGTTTAGATATACAAGATAAAAAACACAATTCATATAAATTAACTGATATAAAGTTAGACTATTTTTATAGAACTATAATTGGACAACCTCTTAAAAAACCTAAAAAACAAGTAGTACAAAAATCTGAAAAAACTGATGTTAAAACAACTAAAAAGGAATCATATATACAATTTAACCCTTATGATAAAGGAGAATTATTAAATATAATTGAAGTACCTATATCGGAATCTGTTACTAAACGATTTTTAATAGGAAAGGCTGTTCCGAATAGTACTACTAATAAATATAATTTATATGAAGACGATGATTCAAATAATAATTTAGTTGGAAGGTTATCATTTGAAGATCAATCAGAAAATATTGCAAATATTTCTTGGTGTGTAGACTATAGATTAGAAGAATAGTTATTTATATAACAGTTTTTTAATTATATATAATATGAAGAAGGTTAGCTTTAATGATATTGTAGAAGTAAAATACTTTTATAAGAATAGGCCTATAAGAAACAAGGAATATAAAAGACAAAATAGAATTCCATATATTTATGGTATTATATTTATATTATTTTTGTTTATTTATTATGCATGAACTGTAATCGGCACAGATGTATTTTTTTTATAATCTTTATTTAGATATTTATCTAATTTTTTAAGATTTTTTTCAATTTCTTCGATTGGAACAGTACAGGTTTGTTTAGCAGAGTTGAAATATATATTAACTATTATCATAATCATATTTAACGAAATAAAAAATATTTCAGATATACAAGTTGCCTTTGTAGTATTTCCAAATAAAACAAAAAATGGATCTCTTAAAAAGAGAAATATATTTATTGCAATATATGATAATATGCCTATAAACGCTGATTTTAAACCATCTATTGATGCGCGTTTTTTATCTGATTTATCGCATTTATCTAAACCTGCATTAATAGATACCATATATCCATAAATAAAATATAATATAAATGAATAGATTAAGTATTGAAACAGTTTTGGTATACTTGTAATATTAAATTGTTCTAATAAGAAATAATTAATAAACAATACTGTAAGAGTTACATATATTATAGTTATATACACATATTTCAAAGACGCATTGGTCATTTATATAAATATAGATATTAAAATAAATATAATACTTTTGGTTATTATATTCATTTAATTTGTATAATTTATTATATGAAACCTAATTTAATTGATACAACTTTACTTGATAAAGATTTTCAAAAATTTGTTTTTGAAAAGAATAGTAATATAATAAATATAAGTGTTATTTTAATACTTATTTTTGGTCTGTTTAGTGCCCTATATATTTTTAGATCAAATAAACCAAAGAAAGATAAACATAAAGATGTAGTAGAATCACTATATTCTATATTAGAAAAAAGCTCACAATATTGCGAAGCTTCATCTAATAATTTGCAATACTATTAAAATATTATTATATAATTTAATCTATTATATATAATAATAATGAGTAAAAAATATCAAGGCGCTATTACATTGAAAGAGGCTCAGGATAGATTTATAAATTACTATAATAAGCGTAACAAAACAAAATCAGGAAGGGTTCGTGGAAAGCTATTTGATGCGATGTATCAGAAAAAACCAAAATTTACATTAGAACCAAATCAACCAGGATCTGAAAAATATTTATTAGAAGAAGGACCACGTACATTTGATATGGTTGGTGTAGATTCTTTTCCTGAAGGACAAGAATTTTCTATAGATAATGGTGATTCTGTTATAAGAGGAACTTCAAAAGGAGCTACACGTTATAATTCTAACTTAGATAAGGACGAGAATAAAGTATATGGACCAAGATTACGACGAAAAACCGGAGAACATAGAGATAAATTATATAGTGATTATTTTAAGGATAAATTAAAAGAGAGAGAGGATCCTATAATAGTTAAAGAATATTGGAGACAATGGAAAAATGAGCAACACAAAGACTTGAAAGATCAAAAACTTAAAAGAAAGAATAAAAAACCAGTAAATTTATTATCACTCTCAGATAGAAATTTAATTACAATTAATACTAAAAATGAATATACTTTAGACGAACCCTTGCGTAATATATATAAGGTCGATATAGATACATTGGAATTATTTGAGTTTGATACAGGTATCAGAAAATTTAGATTTGTTGGAATTTTATCAGAAGATGATGTTGATTCATTTAATTATGTAGATTCTGATCTTAGTATATATATCATAACTGAACATTTAAATGAAGAATATACTATTGATATTGAATCTGGAAATATTAAGAGGTTGGATGAAAGGCCTCTAACTCCTTTGTCACCCAGATCTTCTATTTCTAGTCCAAGATCTTCTACACCTACTATTACCAAAAAATTATCTACTTCATCAAAAAATATAGTTTTACCAGAACATATTACTATTACCTGTTATACAAATCCCTATTCAGAAGATGAAAAATTAATAGTTGTTGATAATAATAAGGACGAATCAATGACAGTTTATGTATTAGATCAAGATGGTAATATTGAAATTGAAGATGGAGAGGACTGGGAAGATTATTTAGATGATCTCGCATTGTCTAATGATGACGATGTAGATATTTTATATAATACTTTAGAGTCAGATTATATTATAGACTGTTCAACAATTAATGAGAAAATAATAAATAATATTAAATTAAAACATTTAGATGAAGACTTTAGTGATAGTGAGCAAACTGATATAGATGATTCTCGAAAAACAACACAGTCACCCCCTTTGCCGCCCCCTATATCTGAACCTCCATCTTCTCCGACAAGATCAGCTACTCCAGTAACACCTAGAACTACCACACCTCCATCTTCTCCGACAAGATCAGCTACTCCAGTAACACCTAGAACTACCACATCTCCATCTTCTCCGACAAGATCAGCTA
>MDTG01170812.1_pt1 | contig 25068 bp, 22 predicted proteins | sample 811421 | NCBI WGS metagenome assembly MDTG01 (sample SAMN05326645, study PRJNA326480) | marine metagenome | isolation source: seawater | place: Pacific Ocean: South East | collected 2011 | reverse complement strand
TGGATAAAAATTATAATATTTTTGGAACATTTAATAAAAAAAAAAATAATTTATATTTGCCATTTAAAGAAAGTTTTCTATTTAAAAATTATAAGAGTTATCGAATAAATTTAACAAAAGAAAAAGATTTAAAGAAAGTTTTAAGGCTAGTTAAAAAAATAAAACCATCAATTGTAATTGATTTTGCATCAATATGTATGGTAAATGAAAGTTGGATTTATCCAGAAAAATACTTTGATTTAAATGTTAAATGTAAATCATATTTATTTAAAAAACTATTTGAATTGAAGTATATTAAAAAAGTAATTTATATTTCCACACCAGAAGTTTTTGGGTCAAACAATAAATTTATAAAAGAGTCAAACTCTAATTATGCTCCTAGTACTCCTTATGCAACTTCAAAAATGGCTGCTGAAGTCATCATTAAAAACTACAATGACTCAATTAAAAAAAAAGGAATAATAGCTCGTTTCTCTAATTTTTATGGTCCTGGACAACCAAATTATAGACTTATTCCTAAATTACTTATGTCACTTAAAAATAATCAAAGATTTCCTCTTCATGGAAAAGGAAACTCTATAAGGAATTTTCTATATTCTGACGATTTTTCAGAGGGAATATTAAAAATTATTTTATATGGAAAAGTTGGTCAAATTTATCATTTTGCAGGTTCTGAATTTGTTTCCGTCAAACAAATAATAAAAAAGGTTTGTAGACTTCAAAATAAAAATTTTGATAAAGTAGTTAACTTAACACGTGATAGAGTAGGAAAAGATAAAATTTACAGGTTAAGTTGCGAGTTTACTAGAAAAAAACTTGGATGGAATAATAAAATCGATTTAAAGACCGGTTTAAATAGAATAGTTGACTTTGTAGATCAAAATTATAAAAAGCTGAAAAAATATTCTTTAACATTTTAAATAATAAATGAAAAATTTTTACCCTAAGCAATATAAACAGAATAGTAAACTAAAACTAAATCACAGTTATTTAGTCGAGCAATTTTCAGATTATTCAAAAATTTTCAAAAAAGTGGAGAAGGTTGTTAAAAAAGGTGATTATACTTTAGGTAATGAAGTTGATAAATTTGAAAAAAGTATATCCAGGATTACCCTCTCAAAATATGCGGTTGGTGTAGGAAATGGAACAGATGCTCTTTTTTTAGTATTGAGAGCATTTGGAATTGGTAAGGGGGATGAGGTAATTACCACACCTTTCACTTTTATTGCTACAGTTGCATCAATAGCAACGGTTGGAGCTAAGCCAGTTTTTGTTGATGTAAAGGATGACTACAATATCGATGAGAATAAAATTGAAAAATATATTACAAAAAGAACAAAAGCAATTATGCCTGTTCATTGGAGTGGACGACCGTGTGAACTTGATAAAATTTATAAACTTGCAAAAAAATATAAATTAAAAGTAATTCAAGATTCATGCCATGCAGTACAAGCTACATTTAAAAAAAAGGGATTAGCATCATATGGTGACGCATGTACATTTAGTATGCACCCACTTAAAAATTTAAATGTTTGGGGTGATGGAGGATTTATTATAACTAATAATAAAAAGCTTTCTGATAAATTAAGGTTAATTAGAAATCATGGCCTATTAAATAGAGATACATGTAATGAATTTGCTTTCAATTCTAGATTAGATACAATTCAAGCAGTAATAGCAAATTATAAAATAAAAAATAAACTTCAAAATATTACAAACAAAAGAATAAGAAATGCACTATTATTAGATAAACTAATCTCTAACAATCCAAATGTAAAAACGTTACCAAGATTAAAACATCTTAAGGAAGTATTTCATCTTTATCAAATAAATGTAAAAAAAAGAGATAATTTAATAAAATACCTAATTAAAAATAGTGTAGATGCAAAAATTCATTATCCTACTCCTATACATTTGCAACCCGCAGCAAGATATTTAAAACATAAAAGAGGTGATTTTCCAATTGCAGAAAAATTAGCAAAGACCACTATTTCTTTACCGGTACACGAGTTTATTGAAGAAAAACATATAAAAAGAATTGCCTATCTTATAAATAAATTTTACAATTTTTAATCTTGAAAAATAAAATTACTGCAGCAGTATTATATAAGCACAAAAGGCCTCTAAAAATACATAATGATTTAATTTTAACAGATGTACACAAACATCAAGTGTTAGTAAAAATAAAGTATAGTGGATTATGCGGAAGTCAAATTGCAGAAATAAATGGATATAGAGAGGATAAAAAATATTTACCACATTTTTTAGGTCATGAAGGTTGTGGTGAGGTTGTAGCTGTAGGAAGTTCAGTAAAAAAAGTTAAAGAAAAAGATAAAATAATTTTAAGCTGGATAAAAGGTATTGGAAAAGATGCTGGAGGTAAACGATTAATTTACAAAAATAATAAAATTAATTATGGGTCAGTAACTACATTTTCAACATATTCCTTAGTTTCAGAAAATAGAGTTTTTAAAGCACCTAAAAATATAAGCTCAAAACACGCGGTTCTATTTGGTTGCGCCATACCTACAGGGCTTGGAATGTTATTTAATGAATTAAAACCAAAAAAAAATAAAACTTTTTTGTTGATGGGATTAGGTGGAATTGGATCTATAGTATTATTAGGTCTTGAGTTTTTTAAACCAAAGAATGTTGTTGTGGTCGATATAAACAAGAATAGATTTAATTTAGTCAAGAAAATGGGAAATAACTATAAATTTTATCATGATTTTAAAGGAGTAAAAAAAATTAAGGACCTTAATGATGGTATAGACTTTGATTATGCACTTGATTGCTCTGGTAAAGTAGAAACTATTAGTGCAAGTGTTGGTTTATTAAATAACAGTGGAAAATTAATTTTTGCTTCACATCCAGAAAAAAATAAGCGTATTAAACTTGACCCCTTTGATCTTATAAAAGGAAAAAAAATTCTAGGGTCGTGGGGAGGTAATTGTAAAATGGATAAAGATATTTCAAGATTTTATAGTCTTCACAAAAAAGGAAAAATTAATCTAAACAAAATTCACACAAAAATATATTCATTAGACAAAATTAATAAAGCGATAAAAGACATGAATAAGGGAAAAATTGTAAGAGCAATTTTTAAACATTAATGAAATATAATATTTTGGTTTGGCAGTTTTTTAATCTAAATAAAAATTATTTAATTAAAAATTTAAAAAGTCATAAAATTATAAATAAAATATTTTTAAATAGGTTTGAAAAAAATAAGAAAGATGATTTAAGCTCAATATTACAAAATACTGATTATTTAATCAAAAATTATTCGTACACAAAAAAAGGTTTAGAAAAAGTCCATAAAAAAATCTACGACAAAGTTTATGAGAAATATTTAAAAAATGTTTATGCAGTAGAATTAAACGGAATTAGAAAAGACGACTTTAATCCTTTTGATTATTCTAAACTTTTGTCATGTCAAATTAATTGTATTTTAGATTTTTATAAAAAAAATAAAATAAATTTATTGATATCTTCTCCATTTCTTTGCGTAGGATTTGATTTTTTAGTTTATTATGTTGCAAAAGTTTTAAAAATTAAAACTATTTTATTGGTTAGCCAACTGAGAAATAAATTTTTTATATGTACAGATCTAACCGATTTTGGAAAATTTGAATCAATTCCATTAAACATATTCGATAAAATCGACGAAGAATTCAAAAAAGATGAAGTAGGAAAGCCATATTATCTAAGTATTTTGAAAAAAAATATTTTTCACTTAAAAAATAAAAATTTTTATCTCAAAATGTATTTGCCAAATCCGAATATAATTCTTTCTAAAAAAAATTTTAAAAATTATCTAAATAAGATTAAAAATATTAATGAGCAAAAATTAATTTATAATTTTTGGAAACGAGAAAACTCAAGAAAAAAAATAATAAATAATTTACCAAAAAAATTTTGTTTTTTTGCTTTACAATATCAACCAGAAGCTACTACTTTTGGCATTGGAAGAGAATTTGTAGATCAGGCATTAGCTATTGAAAAATTAAGAAAAATATTACCTCAAAATATATATATTATAATTAAAGAGCATCCAGCTCAATCAAACTATCTAATGAGATCAGATTTTTTTTATAGAAGAATTTCTTTGCTGAAAAATGTAATATTTGCAAACGCAGATGACAGCAGTCATATTTTGACAAAAAAAAGTTTATTAACATCAACAATAACAAGCACTTTGGGTTTTGAGTCAATATTAAATGAGAAGCCAACAATTATTTTTGGTAGAGCTTGGTATTTAAATTTTGATGGTGTTTTTAAGTGGAATGATAAGCTGGATATAAATAAAGTTATAAGTAAAAAAATTTCACTAAAAAAAATTAAGTTAAAACTTAAAAAGATATCAACTAAATGGGGCAACGGAGTTGATACTAAAGGGAGTTGGGCAAGTAGCATTGATATTTCTACCAAATATCAAAACTTGAAGTTTTCAGAAAAAAAAAATACCAGAGATTTAACAAACTCTATTTTAAAAATTATAAAATCAAAAAAAGTTAAATGGATAAATTCTTTAGAAATTTATTAAAAAAAATTTATTATTTTTTTGGAACTTTACTTGGTCATTTAATTGTTCGTATAATTAAATTAATTTTCCCTAAGGATAAAATTGTTAGCAATTGCTTTTGGGGATCAATAGGACATTTGATTCCAGAAACAGATTATTTATTTCAAAAGATTAATATTAATGAAAAACAAAAAATAATAATATTTTCTAATTCTTTAAAAAATAATTTGATAATTAAAAAATTATTTAAGAAACATTTTAGATTTTTCTTTTTTAATGATTTTTTATTTAATTTTGTTGATAAGGTTTCAGTAAATTATCCACAGACATTTATTGATCCATCACTTAGTTGTGTAATTAGTCATTTTAATGAGAGAAAAAATATTAGAAAAACAACATATGGCATGATAGATAATTTTTATGAGTATTATAAAAATAGATCAAATTTTAAATCTGTATTTGTAAAAGATAAAAATTATAGTGACAATTTAGAAAAATTTTTTGAAATAAATAAAATTTCTAAAAATAAAAAATTAGCTTTAATACATATTAAAGAAAAAGAAGGTAACGCAGCATTAGAGCCAACTAATCTAAATAATTATATTCCCAGTATCAATTATCTTAATGAACAAAATTATAAAATTATTTTTGTAGGTAGAGAGAGATTTCCAGAGGTATTTAATGAATTTGACATTCTAAATTATACAAATTTTGAACATGTTTCTCTGTTTAATGATTTAGAATTAGTTTCCAGATCTTCATTTGTTTTGTCCTATGCCAGTGGATTTTCCAACTTACCAGATGTTATGAATATTCCTCAAGTTTATGTAGGAAGTTGGCATCTTTTACTGCCTTTATTCTCAAAGACTACATTTTTTTTACCCACTTTATTAAATGATGAAAATGGAAAAAAAATGAAATTTTCAAAACAAGTTAAAATATTTCATGAATGCGATCATAGAGAATTATTTAAATTATATCCCAATATCAGGTTCGAGGCCCCTAATGCTGAAGATTTGCTAGAAAGTGTGAAGTTGGCCATAAACTTGAAACATTCAAATGAAGGTAAATTATTGAACAAATTTAAAAAATCTTTTCCAAATACTCCATTAGGAGTATCAAATATAAGCATGGCAGAAGATTTTTTAAATAAAAATATAGATAGGTTTGGATAGATATTTTATATATCTTTAACTTTAAGAAATTATATATCTGATTTTAAAATTATAATACCAACAAAATGTTTAACACATTTAGACTTTTTAATTTAAAAGACAAATACAACCTTTCTAAACTAATATTTTTAGAGGTTGTGTCAGTAGTTGTTGAATTATTGAGCATTGGTATGCTGCCTGCATTTATTTTATTAATAATAGATACTCAAAAATTAAGAAATATTTTATATGAATATTTTTCTGTTACTTTAGAGATAAATGATAATAAGTTAATAATTTATTTCACTGCATTACTAATAATAATCTACCTCATAAAAGTTATTTATCTCATTATTGTTAATTACTATAAAAATTATATATTTAGAGAATTTTTTAAGGAGAAGTCTTCAAAGCTTTTTAATAAATATATCTTTTCCTCTTATAATTTTCATTTGAAAAAAAATCCCTCTGAATTATTTAGAAACGTAACTTTAGAGATAGAAAATTTAAGAAATTTTTTTAGAAATATTGTTGAATTATTTAAAGGATTAATATTTTTAATTAGCGCAATGGTTATATTATTATTTACAGATTTTACTATAACGTTAATTATTTTTTTAACTTTTGTTCTTGTTATAACTTTGTATTTTATCTATTTTAAAAATAAAATTACTGAATATTCAAAACAAATACAGAATCACAGAAAAATTATAACAAAACATATAAATGAAACTTTTAATTCTATTAAATTTATTTTAATCTCAAATAAACAGAAATTTTTTAATTATTTTTTTGAAAAAGAATTAAGCTACTTAGAAAATAATTCATTAAAGTATAATAATATTGCTTTTATACCTAGAAATATAATTGAACTGGCTGCAGTATGTTTGTTAATTTTTGTTACACTGGTAAGTTTTTTTCAGGGAAAAAATTTACTAGATGAGATACCTAAGCTTACATTGTATGGTGTTATAATTATTAAATTAATACCTTATTTTGGTATTATAAGTTCTGCTACCTCAGAACTAAGATTCTCGAAAGTCTCAGTTGATCTATTAATTAAAGAATTTTCAAATTATGAAAAATACTCTATAGCAGATCAGAAAAACGAAAATTTTATAAAATTTGAAAAAATCGAATTAAAAAATGTTTTTTTTTCTTACGAGGGTCAAAATAAAATAAATTTAAATAACATTTCACTAGATATTAAAAAAAATGAAATTGTAGGAATAATAGGACCTTCAGGTGCTGGAAAAAGTACTTTATTAGATTTAATTTTAGGTATATTGAAACCTGAGAGAGGGCAAATTCTTATTAATGATATCTCGATAGATAATATTGAAAAAGAATGGCAAAAATCTATTGGTTATGTTCCACAAGAACCATACTTATTAGACGACACTATTTTAAAAAATGTTGCTTTTGGTCTTAGGGAAGACGAAATTTCATTAAGTAAGTTTGAAAAATGTCTTAAAGAGGCTCAATTATTTGAATTTGTAAGAAGTACTGAAAATGGCAACAATACAATGCTTGGTAACAGGGGGATAAGACTTTCAGGCGGTCAAAAACAAAGACTTTCAATTGCACGAGCACTTTACAACGATCCCAAAGTGATAATTCTAGATGAGGCAACTAACTCCTTAGATAAAAAAACTGAAAAGGAGTTTTTTGAGATCATTAAGGATATTAAAAAAAATGTTACAGTAATTCTAATATCACATAGTCCAGATGTAATTAGGTTTTGTGACAATATAATTAAAATAGAAGATGGAAAATTATATGAATAATTCAAATATAACCAGTATAATTTCCAAAGCAAAAAAATTGTATTCGGAAGGCAAAAACATAACTTCTGAGTTTTTAAAATCTGGATCTAAAGTTGAAAATTCTGAATTAATTAAAATTATCTATGAATTACAGACTGGTTCCTATTTGAAAGATTATAAAAAAAATAAATTAAAAAAAAAACTTTATACCGAAAATCTTTATTTCTACATTAAACCGTATTTAAAAAATAGCATCTCTATAATGGAAGCTGGAATCGGTGAGGGAACGACAACGTATGAACTATCCAAGATCATAGAAAAAAACTATAAAAAAATTTGTTTTTTGGGGTTTGATATTTCTTTATCAAGACTTTTAATAGCAAAAAAATTGCTTAAATTTTTAAAGAAAAAATTAAATTTATTTAATTCTGATTTAAAAAAAATACCTCTACCCAATAATTCAGTTGATGTAATATACACAAGTCATTCTTTAGAACCTAATAAAGGATACGAAAAAGAAATAATAAAGGAACTGCTAAGAGTTTCAAGAAAATATGTAATATTATTTGAACCAATATACGAACTCAATAATAAAAAAAATCAATCAAGAATGAGAAAATTGAATTATGTGAGAAATTTAAAAAAAATATGTCAAAAACTTAATTGCAAAATTAATAAATATGAAAAGATTAATTATAGCGAAAATAATTTGAACAAAACAGGTGTAATAGTTTTAAAAAAAAATTACTCCAAAAATTTTAATAAAATCCAATATGTTTGCCCAAATTCCTTAATTAAATTAAAATTAAAGAATAATTTTTTAATTAATAAATCACTTGGTTTTATGTATCCAATTTATCAAGAAATTCCGATATTGTTGGAAAAAAACTTTATTTTGAACATGTATAAGGATTAAAAGGAAAATATTTAATGAGTCAGAATTTAAAAATTATTAATAATTTAAAAAAAAATATAAATTTTCAGAATGGCTTCTTTTTGGAGGTTGGAGCTCATGATGGTTTATTTCAATCAAATACTTTGTATTATGAAAAAGAATTGAATTGGGATGGTATTTTAATAGAGCCTAGCTTTGAAAATTATCTAAAATGTTTAATAAATAGGCCTAATATAAAATCAATAAATTGTGCTTTGACAAATAATGATTATTTGAAAAAAAATAAAACATTGCTATTAGATAATAATAATTCCCCAATGGCAAAAACGAAAAATTTTAATTTTTTAAATAATTTATTTGGAAAAAATTGTATTAATACTAATGCGATATCTTTGGATAAGTTATTAAAAAAATTGAATATTAAAAAATTAGATCTTCTTAGTTTAGATGTTGAAGGTCAGGAACTTTCTGTATTACAAGGTATAAATTTTGAAAATGTTAACGTTAAGTTTATTTGTATTGAAGTTTGGGATAATCAAAAAGATCAAATATTTGAATTTTTGAAACAGAAACATTACAAGTTAACTGCAGATTTATCTGAGTTTAATAAAAAGGATTTTCCAAATTGGTCTGGCGATCATAATGATTATCTTTTTGAGAGACAAATGTAATTTTTTGATCAAAATATAGAATTAGTTTTGTTCAATACTTAATTTTAATATGTTATTTTTAAAACCAAAAAATAAATTTCAATATTTAACCCAAAGTATATTTAACTTGTTTTTTAGGATTTTATTTAAATTAGGTAAATATAAAATTTCAAGGAAAACTAATATTATAAATGGTGATTCTTTTGAAAATCTTTCAAAAAATAAAAAAATAATTTTTGGTCGGTTAGCTGACATAAAAAAAATAATTAAAAATAATATTAGAGGAAAGACAGTTATTTTTCATAACTCTGATAAAAGTTTTGACAATTTTCATTATGAAAAAATAAATTCTTTAAAGCCTCTTAAATGCTTTTCTCAAAATATGGTAATAAATAATAAAAATTTTTACAACATACCAATTGGTTTAGAAAATTATAAATACTATTCTTTATATGGCGGAAATGACGATATTTTACAAAAAAACGTAAAAATTAATATAAAAAAAAATAGAATTTTATACGGTTTTAATATTACTCATAATTCAAGAAGAAAATATTTAAAATATTTAAATAAGCTTAAAATTTGTGATGAAACAAAAGGTTGGAATATTAAAATTTACAGAAAAATTTTAACGAAATATAAATTTGTATTTTGTCCAAGAGGAAACGGCTTTGATACTCATAGAGTATGGGAAGCCTTTTATCTTAAGACTGTTCCAATTTTAATTAAAGATAAATTTAATGTTTTTTATTATAATAATAATTTTCCAGTTATACATCTAAAAAAAATTGAAGATTTGGAAAATTTTAACGAGGAAAAACTTGAGAATTTATACAATAAATTACTTCCAAAATTTAAAAATAAAAAATTAAACTTTTCGTATTGGAGAAATAAAATATTAAAATAAAAATGCGCAAAATATCAAAAAAAAATTTATCTGTAATAATCACAACATATAACTCTGAAAATACTATTAAAGAAACTTTAATTTCAATTTTAAATAAAAATTTATTTTTTATAGATGAAATATTAATTGTAGACGATGGATCAGTGGACAATACAATTAGTATAATAAAGATGTTTCAAAAAAAAAATTTCAAAATTAAATTACTTATTAATAAAATAAATCGAGGAGGCGGATATACTAGAAATAAAGGTATAAAAAATGCAAAAAATTTCTGGATATATATTTTAGACTCAGATGATTTAGTCGACGATAAATCGTTAATAAAATTATTTGAAGCTGCTATAAAATATAATCAATGCGTTCATTATGAAAAGGCAAAATATTTTACAATAAAAAAAAAAATTAAATTTATTTTCAATTATGGAAAGTTTTACAAAAAAGAAATTACACTTAAAAAGTTAATGGATAATTTAGGTGTTTTTCTTGTCAATGGAATAATCAATAAAAGAATCTGGAAAAAAATAGGTGGATATCCAGAATTTCATCATTGGGATACACAGTGTTTTAGTTTTAGATGTTTATTAAGAAGTAATATAAGAATTATAAAAAATACATTTTATTTTCATAGAGCATTTTCACCTCAAAACAAAAGTTACTATGAACGTCAAGAAAGTTTAGGAAATAATCATGTAAATTCTTTATTAGTTTACGAAGAAATATTTTGTAGTAAAAAAATAAATTTAAATTGGAAAAAAAACTTTTACAAAAAATTACAAAATAAGAATATTTTTTTAAATAAAAATATTGATGAAATTATTAAAGAAAAAAAAGAAATTAAAGATAAAAATTTTTTAAATCGAAGCTTAGGTTATTACAATCTATTTTTTAAAATAATCAGTAATAAAATAAATTCTCAAAAAAAAAGTAAAAAACTTATAGAATTAATTAATATAAATAATGAATTTTTAAATGATATAACTATGTTCTACCTTATTAAGTTGAATAAATTAAAAAAAAAAGAAAATTTTGATCCTTTTAAGATAAGAAAAGATATATTAAATATATTTTATATGCTGAGACTTATATTTAGTACAAATATCAAATTATATTTTGCTAAATTTTATATAAAATACTATTTTAAAAGTTTATTTATCCTTATTAAAAAAAAATTAATTTAGTTTAATATAACAATGAAAAAAAAATGACAAAAGTATGGATCACAGGGGCAACTGGAATGGTAGGTGGCTCTTTAAAAAAGTTATTAAAAAAAAAAAAAATTTTTAAAATTTTAAGCCCAAGAAGGAATGAATTAAATTTATTAGATCAAAAAGCAGTATACAAATGGACAAAAAAAAATAAACCAGATCATATATATATGACTGCAGCCATGGTTGGTGGGATATATGCAAATAGTACTTACCCTGCTGAGTTTATTTATAATAACCTTCAAATACAAAATAATATTATAGAAGCAGCAAGACTTAATAAAGTTAAAAAATTAGTGTTTATTGGCTCCTCTTGTATATATCCAAGAAACTGCAAACAACCAATAAAAGAAAAATATTTAATGACAGATTCATTAGAGGAAACAAATCAGTGGTATGCAATTGCAAAAATAGCTGGATTAAAAATGGTAGAGTCATACAGAAAGCAATATGGTCTTAAATTCGTCAGTGTTATGCCTACAAATATGTATGGACCAAATGATAATTATCATGAGAAAAATAGTCATGTTCTTGCTGCACTTATTAAAAAATTTGTAATAGCTAAAAAAGATAATTCTAAAATAGTTGAAATTTGGGGAACCGGAAAACCTCTAAGAGAATTTATGCATGTTGATGATTTCTCAAGAGCTTTATTAGTAATTAATAAAAAATATGATGAAAATAATCCTATTAACGTTGGTACAGGTGAAGAGATTTCTATTAAAAATTTATCAAAAAAAATTAGTAAATTAGTTAATTTTAAAGGTCAGATAAAATTTAATAAAAAATATCCAGATGGTACTCCAAGAAAAATTTTAGATTCCACTAAAATTTATAAATTAGGATGGCGACCTAAAATTAATTTAGAAAAAGGAATTAAAAAAACGATCAAAAATTTTTTAAATGAAAATTTCAGTAATCCTACCAGTAAGTAATAATGAAAAGTTTGCAGAGAGAGCAATAATTTCTATATTAAATCAAAACTATAAAGATTTTGAGATATTAATTTGTTTAAATGGTAATACTAGTAAATTTAATTACAAATTAATTAAAAAATTTAACAAAATAAAAAAAATCAAATTTTATAAAATAAAGGAGAAAAATATTGTTGATGCTTTAAATTTTTTGATTAATAAATCAAGAGGAAAGTTTATAGCTAGGATGGATGCTGATGATATTTCAGCACCTGATAGACTAAAAGAGCAGATTAAATTTCTAGAAAAAAATAAAGAATCCTTTTTATCTACAAATGCAGAGGTTATTGATGAGAATTTGGATAAAATTTACGATCATAAATTTAAAAATAAAAAAAAATTTTTTACAAATCCAATTATACACCCATCAATTATGGTAAATTCATCAATTTTAAAGAAAACAATGTACAGACATATACCATTTGCTGAGGATTATGATTTGTATTTTAGATTGGAAAATAAAGGAATAAAATTAAATAATTTAAATAAAAATTTAATTTTCTACAAATTAAATGAAAAAAATATCAAAAATTCAAAAAGAGCTTTTTATTTATTTTTATCTACGTTAAGTTTAAGTAAGGCATTTAGAGAAAATTTAGAAGTAAATGAAAGATATTTCACTTTATTAAACTTTGATAAAAGTTTCCATAGAGATTACAGAATATTTTTAAAATTATCTGGAAAAAAATCAATATTTTTAAAAATTTCAAACTTATTAAAAATACTTTTCTTGAAAACTTATATTATTAAAAAATTAGTTTTTTCAAAATTTATTATCTCATTAAATTTTAAAATTACTAAACATAATGAAGAAAATTTTAGAAACAAATTACCTTATGTTTCGATAATTATACCAACATATAATTCTGAAAAAACAATAAGAAAAACAATAAAAAGTTTATTAAATCAAACATATAAAAATTATGAAATAATTATAATAGATAACAGTAAAAATTCTAAAACAGTTAATTTGATCAAAAAGTTCAAAAATAAAAAAATAAAGATATTTTCAATTGAAGATCATATCTTAAATGCCAGGGCGAGAAATTTAGGAGTTCTTAAATCTAATAAAAAATCAACTTTATTAGCTTTTTGTGATAGCGATGATGAATGGAAGCCAGATAAATTAAGAAAACAAATTAAATTTATGATTAAAAAAAAATGTAGTTTTAGTTTTACAAATTATGATTTTTTTAATCCAACAAATAAAACCTACATTAAAAATTATTTTAAAATACCATTCAAGGAAATCACTTTTTCAAATCTGCTAGTAAAAAATGTAATTGGAACTAGTTCAGTCATATTAACTAAAAAATTGTTTAAATTTGCTGGAGGTTTTCCAGAAAATAGATATTTTTATTCATATGAGGATTATTTCTTTTGGCTGAAGGTAAGTAAGTTAACTAATTTATCATATTTAGACGAAAATATTACTATTTACAGAGATGATAGAAAGAACAGTGCTACTAAAAATTCAAGATCATTTATTTCACAAAGACTAAGGATATTATTTTATTATTTATTTAAATTAGATTTTAAAAGTTTAATAATTTCAATTTTAGCATATATAAAAATAATATTACTAACTTTTCATAAAGACAAAAAAAAAGATAATAATGAATATTTTGATTTGTTGTGAATTTTTTTATCCATCTATTGGAGGTGCTCAAAAAGTATGCGAGGAGTTAGCATCTAATTTTGTTGAAGAAGGTCATAAAGTTACAGTAGCTACTTCACAACACTTAAGTTTTTTAAAAAAAAAAGAGACATTTAAAAAAAAAATTAAAATTATTAGGTTTCAGATAAAAGGAAATGCAGTAAGAGGTTTCGTAGGAAATATAAAAGAATATCAAAATTTTATCTTAAAAAATAAGTTTGACGCTGTATTATTATATGCAGCACAACAATGGTCTTTTGATCTTGTTTTACCAGTAATAAAAAATATAAAGTCTAATTTATATTTTGCACCTTGTGGATTTTCAAAATTAAATAATTTTTTTTATAGAGATTATTTTCGAAATTTACCAAAATATTTGAAATATTTTAAGTCAAATATACTTCATTCAAATGAATATAGAGATAGTAAATATTTTTTAATAAAGAAAATTAAAAATAAAATTGTTATTCCAAATGCATCAGACATGAAAATAACAAAAAAAAAATCTAAAAAAAATTTTTCACAAGATAAAAAATTAAATTTTTTAAATGTTTCTAATATAAGGTTCGCAAAAGGACAGGATCTTGCAATATTAATATTTTTTTTTCTAAATTTGAAAATAAATATGAAACTTTATTTAATTGGAGAAAAAAATTGTTCCAAAATTTATTTAATGTACTTAAATTTTTTGAAATTTTTCACTGAATTTTTTTGGAAAAATAAAAGTATTATTTTCAGAAATGGTAGGGATAGAAGAGATGTAAAAGAAAGTTATTTAAATTCTGATATATTTTTATTTACATCTAGAATAGAGTGCTCTCCCTTAGTATTATTTGAGTCTGCTTCTGCTGGGCTGCCATTTATATCTTTAAAAGTAGGAAACTCAAGTGAAATAGCAAAATGGACAGGAGCAGGGGTTGTCTTTGAAAATATATTTCAAATATCAAAAAGTATAAAAAATTTGATTTTAAATGAAAATAAAATGAAAAAAATGTCTAAGAATGGAAAAAAAAATTGTAATAAAGAATATAATTGGAGAATAATTTCAAAAAGATATTTGAAACTTTTTCAGAAAAACAATATTAAATGAATGTATGTATGTATCTATTAAAAAAATTATTAAAGAATACAATTTAAATATAAAAGGAATTATTCATATCGGTGCTTGTAGAGGTGAAGAAGTATTTTCTTATTATAGAAATGGGATTAAAAAAGTTATTCTTGTAGAGGCCAATAGTAATTTAATTTCTGGTCTCAAATTTAAAAGATTTGTTTATAATAAATTATTAAACATGGATATTGAAATTGAAAATTTTGCTGCCTCTAATGAAATAGGAAAAAAAATTAAGCTTAATATAGCTAATAACACCCAATCAAGTTCAATTTTAAAATTAGGAAAACATTCCGATTTATATCCAGAGGTAAAATATATAAAGGAAATTGATATTTTTACTGATACTATAAATAATATTTTTGAAAAAAAGTATAATATAGATGAGTATAATTTTATGAATTTAGACATTCAAGGAGCAGAATTACTAGCACTTAAAGGGTCAGATAAAATTTTAAATCACATAGAGGCAATCTATACAGAAGTAAATTTGGATGAAATCTATTTAAATTGTGCAAAAATAGATGAATTAGACAAGTATTTAGAAAATTTTGGATTTCGTAGAGTACTACTCGAAACACCCGATAGCGATTTATGGGGAGACGCACTATACTTAAAAAAATAATGAAAAAAAAAATTGCATTAATTACTGGAATTACAGGTCAAGACGGTGCTCTGCTGGCAAAATTTCTATTAGGTAGAAATTATATTGTTCATGGCATTAAGAGAAGATCATCATCTTTTAATACGCAACGTATTGATGATATTTATGAGGATATTCATGAAAAAAATATAAAATTATTTTTACATTATGGCGACCTTACAGATTTTTCATCATTATTAAATATTATTAAAAAAACTAAGCCCGATGAGATTTACAATCTTGCTGCACAATCTCATGTAAAGGTTAGTTTTGAAACTCCAGAATATACCGCAAATTCTGACGCTTTAGGAACATTAAGGCTGTTAGAGGTTATTAGATCATTGAATATGGAAAAAAAAATAAAATTCTATCAAGCTTCAACATCTGAAATGTATGGATCATCACCACCACCACAGAACGAAAATACTCCAATGCATCCAGCTAGTCCTTATGGCGTTGCTAAGCTATACGCGCATTGGATTACGAAAAACTACAGAAAATCATATGGTATTTTTGCATCTACAGGTATTTTGTTTAACCATGAGGGTTCTTTAAGAGGAGAAACTTTTGTTAGTAGAAAAATAACCATGGGGGTAGCAAGATATCTTACAAATAAAACAAAATATTTATATTTAGGAAATCTAGATGCGAAAAGAGATTGGGGAGATGCTAGAGATTATGTTGTAGCAATGTGGAAAATTTTACAATTTAAAAAGTCAGATGATTTTGTTATTTCTACTAATAAAAGTTTTTCTGTAAGGAATTTTGTTGAAACAGCATTTGCCCTTGTTGGTATAAAAATAATCTGGAGAGGAAAAGGTTTGAGCGAAGTTGGCATAAATCAAAAAACAAAAAAAATAATTATAAAGATTGATAAAAAATATTTTAGACCTCAAGAAGTAGATCATTTAAGAGGCAATTATAATAAAGCAAAAAAATTGTTAAAATGGAAACCAAAAATTAAATTTGAAAAAATGGTTAAAGATATGCTTAAAAATGACCTTCAAAAATTAAACTGTAACTTTAATCAATTTATTAAAAAATAGTATTTTTAATAAACTCATTATAAACGACAACACTACTAAGATTTGTAAATCAAAATAAAGTATCGATAAAACTACTAAAAGATTCAATATATTATAAGTTAAAGTTATAAATAAAATTTTATTATGGTTTAAATTAACAGAATTTAGTGCTCTCAAGAAAAAATAGTCAAATAATCTTTCCCAGGGATTATAACCATTTTTCATTTTTCTTATTATTGTTAGTGAAACATCCATAAATGGATAAATTATTATTGCTAATGCGATACCCCAAAAACCTTTTAATATTAAAATAAAAAATAAATAACCAATAATATAACCAATAACTATACTTCCACTGTCTCCTAAAAATATTTTAGCATTTGGTCTGTTAAAAAATAGATATCCTATTAAACACGCAATCATGAAAAAGGATAAATAAAAATCAAAATCTAAACTTTCAAATGAATTATATGTGCAACAGTATGAAATTAATACAGTTAAAGCATTTACTGATAAATAACCATCACTACCATCAATGAAATTGTAAATATTAATTATATAAACATATAAAAATACAAAAACAATTAATGAAAGCTTCTGTGGGAAAAAAGATGGAAAAGATAAATCTAGATATGAAAATAGAGGAGTGCTGATAAGCACAACAAAAAAATGTATCGTTAGGCGGTAAAAAAAATGTACATTTTTAATGTCATCATAAAAACTTATTATACCAAGTAAGAATATAGAGCCGAATATCAAATAATATCTGTTTGGAAATAATATATTTAAATCAAAGTATATTTTTGAAAATTCACATAATAAGAAGAAAATAATTAAGTAAGATACTAAAATAATTCCTGAGCCTGTCGGAATAGAAATAGAATGCTTAGATAAATCATTAGGCTTATCAATCAAATTAAATTTTTTTGCAAAATTAATATAAATATAAAAGCAAACTGAGATTAAAATTATAGTTAATGTGAATATGCTTATTAAAAAGTACATTTTAAGTGCTTAGATATTAAATTATAATTAATATCATTGTTATTTGATAGCTTTAAAAATTTACCTTTATAATAAAAATATAGATTATCAAAATCAACCTTACTCATCATATGAATTTTAACTTTTTGTGTTATTTTTTTATTTCTTGATGGAACATACCCAACTATCTGATTTTGATCGTTTTTAAATATTCTTTCACATTTTTTGTCATTAAAAACTCTTATAGCGCTTATTTTCTTATTTGTTATGTACCTAGCAGCAAAATGCAAATCCATGACCTCTTCAGAAAATATTGTTTCATTATTATAATTTTCTCTTAAGTAAGTGGGAACTATCATGAGTACATAACTTTTTTTGTTTTTTTCATTGCTAAAATTTTTTAACTTATCCAAAATATTTGATCTAATTTCCTCAGATTTAGTATAATTATTTTTCTGGATCAAAAAGGAATTAAAATTTAAGATAATTATAATTGCTAGTATTATAAACTTGATATTTTCATAAAGTATTGATTTAAATTTTAGCTCGGATATCAAGCAAATAAAAAAACAAAAACATACAAACAATCCGACTAAACCTCGATTATAATAACCTTTAACTGTTGGAACAGAACTCACAATCAAATACATAAAAAACACAAATATTGATGAAATTAAAATTACTGATAAAAATAATTTTATAAAAATGATATTTTTATTAAGTGTAATTTTATTAAAAAAAATAATATTAAACAGTACTACTAAAAAAATTATATAAATAAATAAGTTATAAATATTAAACTTAATAAAAAATAATGAGCTTGATAATAATTTAGGTATTTCTATAGTTATAATTTCCAAAGGTTTTGTTGAATATTTTAAAATATTATTAAAAAAATCATCCTCAAAAACTAATTTATTATCAACTATTCTTATTGCATATTTAAGTGGATCAGAATTGTTTGTTACATCAGCAATCAAAAACTGAAATATAATTATCATACAAATACCAATTGCAAATAAACTAAACACTTTAATAAATGTAATCTTAATTTTCTGTAAATTTTCTATTTTTTGTTTATTTTGATTTAAATATAAAATTATATTAATTAGAAATAGAACTACCGTATATTCGTAAGTCAAAAGAGATAAAATAAAAAAGAAAACTGAAAGATATATTTTTTTTTCAACTGAAAAAAAAATTGAGATACTCCATAAAAAAAGAGAAAACACTCCTAAAGATTGTGTAACTGGCGAAAAAAAAGGAGTAGATGCAAAAGAAGGAAATAAAAAAACAAATAAAAATATTAATGAGCTTCTTTGATTAAAATGTTTATAAATTGATAAATAAATTATTATCCCAGTTGCCAACCATAAAGAAATATTTAAAAAAATGTATCCAAAATAATTTGCTTTAAATTCAGATATTAAAGCAACATATATTCCTCCTATAGGTCTTGTATTGAAATATAGTAAACAATTAATTTTAATTTTTTTGAAAATTGAAAAATCAATATGATTTATTGATAAAGAAAAATCGTCATATATTAATCCACCTTTAAGTAAATAATTAAGATTTATAAAATAAAAAATGGGTACGACAAAAAGTATAGTATTAAGTTTTGAACTAAAAATTTTAGTCATAATTGAGTGAGTTTTTTTTCTTAACATTATGTATTTATACAGATATAAAATTTAATTAACCAATTTAAATAAATGGAAATAATAATTTTAGGTGCTGGAATATCAGGTATTTCGTTATCTTACAATCTTCAAAAAATTAAAAAAATTAAAAAAATTACTATTTTAGAAAAAGAAAAAAAACCTGGTGGACTTTTAAGATCATTTGTATGCAAGGGTATAGCATATGATATTGGGCCACATATAATTTTCTCTAAACACAAAGATATTTTAAAAAAAAATATTTCAATGCTGGGAAAAAATGTAATTAATTTAAAAAGATCAAATAAAATAATTTATAAAAACAAATATATAAAATATCCATTTGAAAATGAGCTATCTAAACTGCCATCAAAAGAGTTAAATTATTGTTTGAATACTTTTTTAAATAACCCTTTTGAAAACTATGATTATAAGAATATGCTTCAATTTTTTTTAAAAATTTTTGGTGAAGGAATAACAAAGACATACTTAGAACCTTATAACCAAAAGATTTGGAAATTTGATCCTACTTTTATGGATACTCAGATGGTAGATAGGATACCCAAGCCACCAAAGAGCGATATAATAAAAAGTGCTAAAGGAATAAAGACCGAAGGATATAAACATCAACTATATTTTCAATATCCAGCAAAAAATGGAATACAATCATTATTTGATGTTTATTATAATAGTTTAAATAAAAAAAATGATGTTTTTTTAAATCAAAAAATAACTTGTATTAAAAAAAAAAATAATAAAATAATAATTCATACAAATAAAAAAAAATATAGTTGCGATAAACTAATTTCTACAATTCCATTAAATGAATTTTGTGAATTAACGTCTAAAATACCCAAAGATGTATTAGATACCTCAAAAAAATTAAAATATAATTCTATAATTATTGCACTAGTTAATGTGAAAGGAAATATTGCTGGAAATAATTTTGCTTTCATGGTCCCAGATAAAAATATCATTTTTCATAGACTTTCAAAATTAGACTTTTTAGGAAAAAATTACTCAATAAAAGGCTCAACAACATTTCTTGTGGAAATTACTTTTAAAGACAAAGATTTAATTAGTAAAATGAGTAAAAAAAAATTAATTAATGAAATTTTCCAAGGATTAAAAAAATTAAATTTTTGTAGCAAATTCTCAGATATAATTTTTTATCAAATTAGAAAATTTAAATACGCATATGTTATTTATGATCTAGATCACAGAAAAAATGTTGATAAAATTTTAAATTATTACAGTAGATTAGGTATATATAATGCAGGAAGGCTCGGATCCTGGGAATATTTAAATTCAGATCAAGTAATTTATCAATCAGAAAATTTAGTAAAAAAAATCATAAAATGAAAAAAAAAATTTCTATTATTACTGGTGTTGCAGGCACAATAGGATCCAATTTAGCTAAAAATTTAATAAAAGATGGTCATTTTATATATGGAATTGACAACTTTTCTTTGGGAAAACAAAGAAATTTAATTTCTCTAAAAAAAAATAAAAATTTTAAATTAATAAAATGTGATTTATCTTTAAAAGAAAATATTCCTAAAATTAAAAATAAAATTGATTATATATGGATGTTAGCAGCAAATTCAGATATTAAAGCAGGAATTAAGAATCCAGAAATTGATTTAAAAAATACTTTTTTATCAACATTGAATACTGTTAATGCTTATTTCAGAAATCTAAAAACAAATTCCCGAATTTTATTTGCATCAAGTTCAGCTATCTATGGAGACGTAAAAAACAAAATTTCAGAAAAATATAATTTATATTACCCAACATCTAATTATGGAGAGTACAAACTTTTATCTGAGATTTATTTAAATAAATTTTGTAAAAATAAGAAAATAAAGTTACTCATAACCAGATTTCCAAATGTAGTAGGTAAACCTTTTACTCATGGTGTTATATTTGATTTAGCAAATAAAATTAAAAGAAATAAATTCCTAGAAGTTTTAGGAGATGGTTCTCAAAAAAAACCTTATGTACATGTAAAAGAGTTAATAGAATGTATTAAATTTTTAATGAGTAAAAAAAAAATTGAAAGTCCCTATTTGTTAGGACCAAATGATAATGGTTTAACTGTCAAAAGTTTGTCAAAATTACTGGTAGGTTATTTTAAATATAAAAAAAAAATAGTTTTCGGAAAAAAAAAATATGGATGGGTTGGAGATGTTCCTAAATATTCTTATGATGTATCAAAGTTAAAGAAAGCTGGCTTTAATTTCAAACTATCAAGTCAAAAAGCAGTAAAGTTAGCAATTAAAGAAAGATATGATAATTAGCTAAATGATTATCAGTCAAATACAGGATTTAAACGATTTTGATAAGATATTTGAGAAATATAAATATCATGGAAAAAACATAAGTTTTTTTCAAATGATTTTTTTTATTGAGGCGTGCAAAAACAATCTTAACCAAAGCTATTCAATTTTTTTAGTTTCAGATGAAAAAAATTTCATCATACTACCTCTTTGTAAATTTAAATATAATGGTTTGACTTTTTTTGGATTTTTAGGATCACCTGATATATGTGAAGAAAATGATGTAATCCATAATTTTAGATCATTCGATAAATTTTCTAATCTACTGGATAATTTTTTTAAATTAAAAAAAAAAAGATATTTTTTTTGTAACTTAAAAAGTGGTTTTTTTTCAAACTATTTACATAAAAATAAAAAATTTTATGAATTAAATTCAATGAGTTCAAATATTGTAAATTTAAAAGAAAATTATTACGTTAATGAAAATAAAATACGAAAATCAATTGATTACGATTTAAGAAAATTTAGTAAAGATACAGGAATTAAACAAAAAATTGTAAATAAAGATATAAATTATGAGGAATTTTTGAACTTAAATATTTTAGAATTTATTAGACATAATAAGGCTATCTCAAATAAAAAATTTTCAAAAATACTTGAATTTTTAATTGATCTTTTCAAAAAAAAAATTATGAAAATTAATATTCTTAAAATAAATAATATTATTTTGTCTTCAATTATTTATACGATTCATGAAAAAAAATTATATTATATAATTCCAGTTTATAATAAGAAGTTTAAGAAATTTTCGTTTGGAAAAATTCATTTAGATAAATTAATCAAAAATAATTTAGATATTGACTATTTATTTCTAGGACCTGGTGAAGAAAATTATAAAAAAAAATTTAATTTAACTAATAATAGAATATTTTTCTACTCTAACTCATTGTTTCTTAAGTACTATTATCAGGTAAAATCCGTTTTTCATGGAAAAAATTTTTAAATTAATAAAATCACTATTTTTAATGGATGTTTGGACTATTTTTATGTCAGATACATCTTTAGACAATTTTTTTAATTCAAAAGGTAAAATTCTTTTTTTAAAAAAAAAAAAAATTCAAAGTAAAAAACCATCTTTTTTTGCTGATCCATTTATATTTAAAAAAAGTAAAAATAAGATCACACTGTTTGTTGAGGATTTTTCTTATTTATTTGGTGGTCAAATAAGTAAAATTCAAGTAATCGGTGATAAGATTATTAAGCAGAAGATTTTATCTGGAAAACATTTCTCCTACCCTTTTATATTTAATAATAAAAAAAAAAGTCATCTTTTCCCCGAAATGAATGAAGAAAATAGAAATTTATTTTTTACTATGTCTAAAAATAAATTAAAAAAATCTCAATCATACTTATTAGGCTATAAAGTAATTGACCCAACAATAGTTAAAATTAAAGATTATTATTGGCTGTTCTGTAGTCTAAAAAATAAAGAGGAAAATAAAAATTTATACTTATTTTATTCAAAAAATTTATATAGTGATTGGATAGCGCACGAAAAAAATCCAGTAATTAAAAATGTTAATTATGCAAGAAATGCGGGAAATATTATTAAATTTAATGGTAATTTTTATAGACCCTCACAGTTAAGTAAAGGCGATAACTATGGTTCAGCAATAATAATAAATAAAATTTTAAAAATAAATAACAGTGAGTATATAGAAAAAAAAGTTTTTTCAATTTTATCAGAAAAAAATTATCAAGGAATTCATCATTTAAGTTATTTAAACGGAACTTTTGCATATGATCAAAAAAAAACAGTTTACTCAATTTTCAAACCAATATATTATTTTATAAAATCTTTAAAAAATCTTTATTAACAATTTACTCAAATGAATAATATTGAAACATTCCTCATTGCGGGAGGTAAAGGAACTAGATTTAAATCAGTTTCCAGCAAACCAAAAATTTTAGCTAAATTAGGGAAAAAAAATCTTTTACAAATAATGTTAAGTAATTTGAATAAAAACAGGATTAACAAGATAAATATTTTTTCTGGTCAAAATACAAATGAAATTAATGAATTTTTAAAAAGATGTAATTTAAATATTAATCTAATAAGAGAAAAAAAATTATTAGGTACTGCTGGATGTCTATCTCTTATTTCAAAAAAGAATTTAAAGAAAAATATTCTTATTATATTTGGTGATATTCTTTTTGAGATAGATTTTTCAAAACTATTAAATTTTCATAAAAAAAATAAAAGTGATGTAACTATATTATCTCATCCATCAGATCATATGTTTGATAGCGATATAATCGATGTAGACAGTAAAAATAAAGTAAAGAAATTTTATTTCAAGCCTCATAAAAAAAAAATTATTTCTCGTAATTTAACTATGGCAGGAATTTTTTTAATTAATAAAAAATTGTTAAATTTAGTATCAAAAAATAAAAAACAAGATTTTAGTAAAAATTTTTTAAAATCAGCATTACAAAATAAATATAAAATATACTCATATAAATCTCGAGAATACTGTAAAGATTTAGGTACAAACATACGGTTTAAAAATGTAAAAAAAGATTTTAATTTAAAAAAACATATATCTTTATCTTTAAAAAGAAAGACTAGAGCTATTTTTTTAGATAGAGACGGTGTAATAAATATAGACGAGGGTCCTAAAAAATATTCTAATCCACTCAACTTTATTAAGAATTCTATTAAAGGGTTAATTAGACTAAGAAAATTAAATTATTTAATTATTTTAATTACAAATCAGTCTGCAGTAGCAAAAGGTTTTTTAAATATTGATAAATTAGAAAATTCTTTTAGAAAACTTGAGACAAAATTATCTAAATATAGTTTTTATTTTGATGAAATATATTATTGTCCACATTATCCTGAAATTGGGTATAAAGGTGAAAACAAAAAATATAAGATAAAATGTGCATGCAGAAAGCCTAAACCAGGAATGATATTCAGTGCAGCAAAAAAATATAATATTGATTTGAAAAATTCTTATTTTATTGGAGATAGTTTAAGAGATTATCAAGCAGCAAAAGCTGCAAAAGTTAATCCAATTATCTTAAATAAACTTGATAAATCTATAAAAGATTACAAATATTTAAAAGATTTAAATGCAGCATCTTATTATGTAAAGAATTTATGATAATAACAAAAACTCCTTTTAGAATAAGTTTTGTTGGCGGAGGGACAGATAATTTAAAAAACCAAAAATTTACTGGCCAAGTTGTTTCATCAACAATTAATAAATATATTTATATTGGCTTAAATAAAAAATTTGATGATAAAATAAGATTTTCATACTCAAGGACTGAAAATGTTAAACATGTAAATAAAATAAAACATGAAATGCTTAGAGAAACATTCAAATACTTTAAAATTAGTGGAGGTTTTGAAGTTGTCTCTGTTGGAGACATTCCTTCCTCAGGGAGTGGGCTTGGGTCCTCAAGTTCATTCTTGGTAGGTTTAATTAGATGTATAAATAAATATAAAAATTTAAATTTATCAAAAAAAAAATAGCCGAATTGGCGTGTAAAATTGAAATAAAAATTTTAAAAAAGCCTATTGGTATGCAAGATCAATATAGTGCTGCATATGGTGGTTTAAATCA
>MDTG01388389.1_pt1 | contig 25069 bp, 17 predicted proteins | sample 811421 | NCBI WGS metagenome assembly MDTG01 (sample SAMN05326645, study PRJNA326480) | marine metagenome | isolation source: seawater | place: Pacific Ocean: South East | collected 2011 | reverse complement strand
TCATGCCTTTCAACGGGGCGAAATATTAATGACAGCATTGCAAAGTGTCAACATAAAAACTTCATAAATTCAAAAAAGAAGTGTATTCGATGTTTTTATGTTCGATCTGAACAAAATGTAGCTGAAAAACACAGATGTTTTCGCGGTTAAAGTAAAATTTCATGTTGGATCATGTGATTTTTTGCATGCTTTTTGACCACGAGCAATATTATAAATTAGCCAAAAGTATTCGTTGTATAGAATTTTGGCTTATAAGAGAGGAAATTGTCATTTATCTCAGATTTTATTCTCGCTATAAAAATTTAATCTAATCATTTTTATTTGCGCATTAAATTCTTCCATTTTAGAGGTTTCAAATCGGTCTGTCGGTTGAGAAAAAACGTTAAATACGGCATTAATTGATCCTGAATTGTGAATGCAAAGACAGATAAGAGAGTGGTTTAAGTGTTTTTTATCAGTGTGTTAGGCTGTTTTTTAGCCACTTTATTTTGAATTGTCATATTTATTTGCAGGGTGAGTGTGAACAATAATTAGGCATTCTTTAAAAGAATCTAACAAAAGGGTTAAAACAAGACACTTGCGTGATTTTCATAGGTTGCGATAAATACTGAGCTCAAAAGCCTTTATAATTGCGGCTTTCAGAGAGTTATCCACGGTTTCTGTGGATAACTCTGTTTATTAAACTTTAAGAACAGCTATGGCGCTAGAATTTTAGGGCGCTGCAGCAATTTCAAGCATTTAATCATATTTTTTTTACTTATTTAAAATCAAGCAGTTAAGTTTTGTATCTGAAGCGACGCTGAATTGATAAGTAATGTTATTCGTGACGATAAAATGACACGGTTTGTTGTGTAAAAAAGCAGCGGTTACTGCCATTTTATTGTAACAATGCTATTAATGATGTTCTTATTTTGTTTTTTAACGATGTTCGTGGTTGTTTTTATGTTAAAGCCTCAAAAGTGACAGTTTTCTTTGTTTAAAATTAACCGTGGCTTGCAAGGCGAGGATGCTTTAAACTTATCAGCTCAGTAAAAGAGGCAAAGTATTCCCATGACCGTGACGTCGCAGAGCAAATCTAAACCTGATCTTTTAAACTCTCCAATCCTGCCAACGTTGAAAAAAATGACTATCCCTATGATCTTCGGGATGATCACCTTAATGATGTTTAACCTAGTTGATACTTTCTTTATTAGTCTACTTGGTACAGAACCCCTTGCAGCAGTGAGCTTTACTTTTCCTGTAACCTTTACGGTTATTAGTCTTGCCATTGGCCTCGGTATTGGCACTTCAGCGGTAATTGCGAAAGCATTAGGGAGTGACAAATTAGATGAAGCTCGGTTTGATGCCAGTATTGCTTTACTCATTTCTGTGGTTTTGGTGTTTTGCTTGTCTGTTGTTGGGTATGTATTTATTAACCCTATTTTTGAATTGTTGGGGGCTGGGCAGCAAGTACTTCCGCTAATACACGACTATATGAGTGTGTGGTTTTTAGGCAGTGTATTTTTGATTACCCCGATGGTTGGTAATTCTGTTTTGCGCGCAAGTGGCGATACAAAAACGCCGAGTTTAGTAATGGGGGGCGCGGGTCTCATTAATGCCGTGTTAGATCCGATTTTAATTTTTGGTTTGGGCCCAATACCGGCATTGGGTATTCAAGGCGCTGCCATTGCCAGTGTAATTGCATGGTCTTTCGCGGTGGTGATTATTCTTTATATACTGGCAATTAAAAATGGTTTGTTGAGCTTGTACGCTGGCCAACAAACGATTATTGGGGCAATAAGAAAAATTTTAAAAATAGGTTTACCTGCAGCAGGGGCGAACATGTTGACGCCCATTGCAATGGCAGTGATGACGGCGTTAGTGGCTAAGCATGGCCCTGAAGCCGTCGCTGCATTTGGTGTGGGTAGCCGAATTGAGTCAATAGCCAGTTTAGTGGTTTTAGCATTGTCGATGACATTGCCACCGTTTGTTAGTCAAAACTTCGGAGCCGGAAAGTTAGGCCGTGTAAAAGAAGCGTATATTACTACGTTGAAGTTTGTGATGATTTGGCAATTCGGCATTTATTTACTGTTGCTTTTGACCTCTGGTTTTATTGCGCATGTCTTTGGTAAAGAGCAGGCGGTTATTGATGTCATTAAACTTTTCATTTATATCTTGCCATTAAGTTACGGTTTGCAAGGCGTGATAATTCTCTCTAACTCTTCATTTAATGCTCTACATAAGCCAATGAATGCGCTGATTTTAAGTATCATTCGTTTATTTGTCTTTTATGTGCCAATTGCTTATGTCGGGAGTGAAATTGCAGGGTTAACAGGCTTGTTTATAGGCGCAGCTGTGGGTAATTTGTTTACCGCTTTTGTGGCTTATAAGTGGTTTATAAAAGAAGTAAATGCATTAAGCACAACGGCGATGAAGGAGTGTCATTTATGAGTGATCATTTTCAACTGGTTTCAAAATTTAAACCAAGTGGTGACCAACCCACGGCCATTGCTCAATTATCTGAGGGCCTTGAAGCAGGGCTTGCTCATCAAACATTGTTAGGTGCTACAGGGACGGGTAAAACCTTTACCATGGCAAATATAATCCATGATCTAAATCGGCCAACGATTATCATGGCGCATAATAAGACGCTTGCAGCGCAGTTATATGGAGAGATGAAAGAGTTTTTCCCTCATAATGCGGTTGAATATTTCGTGTCATATTATGATTACTATCAGCCTGAAGCGTATGTTGTTGCCAGTGACACATTTATAGAAAAAGATGCCTCTATTAACGAGCATATTGAGCAAATGCGCTTAAGTGCAACCAAAGCGTTACTTGAACGCCGTGACACAATTATTGTTGCATCTGTTTCGGCTATTTACGGTTTGGGCGATCCTGACTCGTACATGAAGATGATGTTGTTACTTAAAGTAGGCGAAACTGTCGACCAGCGTGATATGCTTCGTCGCTTAGCCGAGTTGCAATATACGCGTAATGACATTGAATTTAGTCGTGGTACGTACCGTGTGCGCGGTGAAGTGGTTGATATTTTCCCAGCTGAGTCAGATACATACGCGGTGCGCGTGGAAATGTTTGATGATGAAATTGAGCGTTTAAGTATCTTTGATCCATTAACAGGGGCTGTTGAAAAGCACATTGTGCGCGCGACTATTTACCCAAAAACACACTATGTGACACCCCGTGAGAAAATTCTTGATGCGATTGAAAATATTAAGGTCGAGTTAAAAGATCGCAGAGCCCAGTTGCTTAGCGCAAATAAACTTGTCGAAGAGCAACGTATTGCACAGCGAACACAATACGATATAGAAATGATGACCGAGCTTGGTTATTGCTCTGGTATTGAGAACTACAGCCGTTATTTATCGGGGCGTACTCCGGGCGATCCGCCGCCTACATTGCTTGACTATTTACCTGATGATGCCTTGATGATCATCGATGAGTCGCATGTGACCGTATCGCAAATTGGTGCAATGTACAAAGGTGACCGTAGTCGAAAAGAGAACTTAGTTGAATATGGATTTCGTCTTCCTTCGGCATTGGATAATCGGCCACTTCGATTTGAAGAGTTCGAAGCAATTGCACCGCAAACGATTTATGTATCGGCAACGCCAGGCGAATTTGAGCTAACGCGCTCAGCAGGTGAAGTGGCTGAACAAGTTATTCGTCCTACAGGCTTAGTAGATCCTGAAATTGAAGTGCGCCCTGTGGGTACTCAGGTTGATGACTTATTGTCTGAAATTTACAAACGAGTTGAGGTAAATGAGCGTGTCTTAGTGACAACCTTAACAAAGCGTATGGCAGAAGACTTAACGGATTACTTAAATGATCATGATGTAAAAGTTCGTTATTTGCATTCTGACATCGACACTGTTGAGCGAGTTGAGATTATACGTGATTTGCGCGCTGGTGTTTTCGATGTGTTAGTGGGTATTAACTTATTACGAGAAGGCCTTGATATGCCAGAGGTTTCACTCGTAGCGATACTCGATGCTGATAAAGAAGGCTTTTTACGTTCGACGCGTTCTTTATTACAAACAATAGGGCGCGCTGCTCGTCATTTAAATGGTAAAGCAATTCTGTACGGTGATCGTATAACGAATTCAATGCGTCAGGCTATTGATGAAACTGATCGTCGTCGTGAAAAACAGCAAGCTCATAACGCAGAACATGGAATTGTACCGCAAGCGTTAGTGAAAAGTATCACGGATATTATGGATGTTGGTGAAGAGGCTGGCCCTAAAGATAACCTTCGATTGGTCCGTAAAGAATCTAAAAAAGTGCTAAGCGCTAAAGAGATTGCCAGTCAAATTAAAGCACTGGAGACTAAAATGCACGCGTACGCAAGTGATCTGGAGTTTGAGAAAGCAGCCTCAGTGCGTGACGAAATACATGAATTACAACAACAGCTAATAAATTAAGTACTATGACAAACGATTTTTCAGCCATTTTAACTGCGTTAGCAGATGCGCCACTTTCGGCTAACGAACTTTGCCGTATTTTTCATGGCCGCGGCCACAGTGTGGCTGAATTAAGCCATATTAATGTTGATTTTTACCCTCCGGCATTATTTTTAGTGTCGTATGAGAGCATCCCTGACGATCAACTTGCTCAACTCACTGAAGCACTTTGGCAATGGGCGCAAAATAATGCCCCAGAATTAATTACTGCGTTGGTGTATCAACAGCGTAGCGGTATAAATACGATTAATAGCGTGGTACATGGCGAACTTCCTGACGAGCATGTTGTTCAAGAAAATGATATAAAATTTAGAGTCGATTTATTGAGCAGGCAAAATACCGGTATTTTTCCTGATATGCGTCGTGGCCGTGAGTTTGTACAGGCTCATAGTCAGGGGGCTAAAGTACTGAATTTATTTTCATATACTTGCGGATTCTCCGTTGCGGCAATGCAAGGGGGGGCTGAGCAAGTCATTAATATGGATATGAATAAAGGCGTGCTCAGAACAGGTAAACAAAATCACCAACTTAATGGGTTTACACGGGGTGTTAGTTACTTGCCTCATGATATTTTAAAATCATTTGGTAAGCTTAAAAAGTCAGCACCTTATGAGTTGATTATTGTCGATCCGCCCAGCTTTCAAAAAGGCAGCTTTATTTTGACGAAAGATTATCAAAAAATATTGCGCCGTTTGCCTGAGCTGCTCAACGAAAACACCCTTTTATTGTTGTGTGCCAATAGCCCTGAAATGTCTGAACAAGCATTTAAAGCACTGATTGCAGAGCACACAGAAGGTGCAATTACATTCGTTGAACGTTTAGCGCCTACCGCTGGTTTTATTGAAGTAGACAGCGATAGAAGCTTAAAAGCGCTTGTTTATAAAACCACACAGTAATGGCGTTAAGTAAGCGTTTATCAGCGATCGCGCAAATGGTCCCAAATGAGTATGATGAGATTTGGGACTGCTGCTGCGATCATGGCTTTTTAGGCATGCAGTTACTCAAAGATAATAGAGCCGATCAAATCCACTTTGTAGATATCGTGCCTGAGTTGATGCAGTCACTCCAACAGACACTGGCGCGTTTTTCAACTGAAGAACAACGCGGACATTGGCAGGTACATTGCCAAGATGTGGCCACTATTTCTTTAACACCCCAAAAACGTCATCTCGTGATTATTGCAGGAGTTGGGGGAGATTTAATGTGTCAGTTTATTTCGCAGATTCAGGCTCACAATCATCTTGCTCACATCGATTTTATAGTTTGTCCTGTGCACCATAGCTATAAAGTACGCAGCCACCTACAGTCATTAGATTTTGGTTTAGTCGCCGAGCACCTTATCTCTGAAAATAGACGCTTTTATGAGTTAATGTTCGTGAGCGCATCGGCTAAAACGCCAATAACGCGAGTAGGACAGGGGATGTGGCAATTAACGAATAAGGAGCACCAAGCTTACTTAGGGCAACTATGTGCACATTACCAACGCATGCTGAACCAAGATGCTGATTATTATCAGCAAGTGCTTGATGAGTATACTCGCTTAATGCGAACCTAATTGTTTTAAAGCTTGTTAATCTCTTGTTTTACGCTGTAACTTGAGTCTGTGACTATGGCTTCGAGGGTCTGCACGCGTTGTTTTAACTCAAGAAGCTCAGCGGTAACCGCTGCAACTTGTTCATTCGCTTCTTTATTGTCTTTTAGGGTGCGCGATTTAAATTCTAAATGTTTTTTATACATATCGAAGATAACGCCTGAACCAACCGAGATCAGTACAATTAATACCACCATCGTAGTGCCTGACATCATAATTCTCCTTTTATCAGTATCTTTATCCAATAGAGTATAGACTGGATTTTAAAAAGCAAAGGGGATTCTGTTACAAGGTATGTCGTTTAAAAAGCGATTTTATACGAATAAACCCAGTCACAAGCATGGTGCCAGCAATAACACACAGAGCGCCAAGTAACGTATTTGGCCCTATGTCTTCGTCGAGTATCAGGTTGCCCCATATAATGCCAAACAAAGGAATTAAGAAGGTAACGGTGAGCGCAGAGGTTGGACCAATCTCGTCAATTAGACGAAAAAAGAGAATATACGCCACTGCAGTACACACAATACCCAGAGCAATAACACCCGCCATTACGGTTTGACTTGGCATTTCTCTTATTGGCATCACAAAAATCAATGGTAATACGAGCATACTTGCGGCCCACATACTGCCATGCGCATTATCGAAAGCTGAAAGTTTGGGGGCGTGTTTGGTGTAATGCGAGGCAATAGCATAACTAAGTGAGGCACACAGGGATGCAATAATTGCTGTTACTGTGGCGGTATTGATAGTTAGGCTGTTTTGTCCAACTAGGATAGCAACCCCAATGAGACCGATTAAGAGTCCCAGTATCATACTTTTACTCGGTGTCGATTTACTCCAAATTATGCCAACAATGGCTCCCCAAATGGGGGTTGTTGAATTTAAAATCGCTAATGTCGAGGCATTAATAGTTTGTGCGGCAAACGCAAATAATAAAAATGGAATCGCAGAATTGAGTGCACCAATAATAAAAAAGTGCTTTTTGTAGGTAAGAAAAGCAAGCTTTTTATTAAAATACACGGCAAAGACACAGAGTGTTAAGGCAGCAAACCCTACGCGTAGTTCAATTAAAACGGCAGGCCCTAAACTTGAGGCCGCCATACGCATAAACAAGAATGATGCGCCCCAAATAGCGGCAAGAAAAAATAAGCGCAGTAAGCTGTGTATTGGCATAATGATGAATCATTCAAAATAATAAAGCACGAGCATATCAGATACTGCCTGATAAACTCGCCTTATTCGGGCTTGTAAGTGTAGAGTAAGCACTGAATAGAAGGCCTCTATTCAGCAGGTTTCACACGTTTTTTTTCGTAATCTGATTTGACTATTTCTAATGCTGCGAGCACATCCTCTGCAGGGACTTCGTTTTGTTCTAAGAGCATAATAAGGTCGACAGCCACTTTAATATAATTAGGAGCGGCTTCTAATTCATTGCCCATTCTGTAATTCCTTTTTCTTTGCAACCTGGCTGATTGCAACATCGATAGCCGTTTGTACTTGTTGTTCCATTAGCATTCGCTCACTGTGCGGTAAATAAAACTCCATATCGACATCGTAGCGAATGTAACGAGCGGGAAGCTGGTTGAGTACTGTGCAGCATAAATCGGCCATCACATCGTCATTGTATACAGAATCTAAGTCTCGCTGCGCTATATCTTCGACAACCAGTTTTTCATAATAGTTATGAATATCATCATGCAATTTCATACAGTTTGAATCCAAAGTGATAGTCATTTCAGTGTATACCAAGCTTTAAAATAAATCGACAGCAGCTCTAAAAAGCTGAGTATGAACATTAACTAAGCGATTTATATTTCGTTGATAGCCCCCACCTAAAGCCGAAAAAATAGGAATTTGCTGCGCTTTTGCTTGGCTTAATATGAAGTGATCACGTTGGTATACCCCATCAAGGCTAACAAAAAAATGCCCTAACTCATCGTCGCTAGCGATATCTGCGCCGGCGTTATATAAAATGATATCGGGTTGATGAAGTCGAACGGTTAGTTGGAATGCTTGTTTTACTGTTTCAAGGTAGTGTTGGTCAGTGGTGCCATGCTCAAGTGCGAAGTCGTAGTGAGAGTGTTGCTTGATGCGCGGAAAATTTTGCTCACAATGAATTGAGCAGCTAATCACTTGTTCGTGATGGCTTACAATTTCTGCGGTGCCATCTCCTTGGTGTACATCACAATCGAAAATCAGAACAGTGTCAGCCAGCCCTTCGTTTATTAAGTGGTTTGCAGCAATTGCTAAATCGTTAAAAATACAAAAACCACTTCCGTGATCACTAAAGGCGTGATGATAACCGCCGCCTAGATTAAAAGCGGCACCGTGCTGCAATGCGAATTCAGCGCCATTTATACTTGCGCCGACAGAAAGTAAGGTGCGTTCAACTAACTCGTTTGACCAAGGAAAGCCCATTTTCTTAATGGCTTTTTCCTCAAGTGTCCCATTTAAAAATGCATTAATGTAAGCCGGGTCGTGACACAACGCTAATTGTGCCGTTGTGGCTTTATTAGGTGTAATAAACTTATCGTCGTTTATAAAGGTACTTAATTTTTGTTTTAGTAAGCTGTACTTCTGAATAGGGAAGCGATGCCGTGCGGGTAAATTAAGCGCAGAATAACTGGGATGATAGTAAAACATTATCTAAGCTGCTGTTTTTCGACCTGTTGAATTTTGTCTTCGGTGGCAGAAATTGCTTTACGACACCTTCCTAAGCGTGCATGCAATGCTAGTATCTCTTGATTTATTTCTGCTGCTTTTGCTGCGCTGGCTGCGTCTAGTTTGAGTTTTCTTTCTTCGATCATCAGTACTAAACGACGTTCAAACTCATGGTTCTGTTTCAGTTCGTCATACAGTTCATGCGACGATTGCATCATTTTTTGTACGGCTTGTTTGTATACCTGAGGTTTGGTCTTAGGCTTAAAACTGTATTTATTTTCTTTTGCCCAAACAGGAGTCGACTTTATTACATTGAAGACGGCTTGTACCTGCTGAGTTATCCGCTCTAAGGCATATTGATACGCGTGGCGATGCTCTGCCGGGGGTAAACTTTTTAACTCGTCTTCAATTTCACTCACGTAGTCAGCAAGCTTCATACTTTTTGTTGTAAACACCCCTCTATCAAATAAACTTGGTTGCGCTTGCATGTAGCGGTTTTTAGCAAATAAATTGCTCTGATCGAATTGTGTGGCCTGATGTTTCAGCCGAGCAATTTGTTCACATAGTTTATCAAAAGCAGGGGAATGCATTTATAAGTAAGCCTCATAAATTAACTTTAATGCCAAAATAATGACTACGGTATTAAAGACAGGGCGTATCATTTTACCACCAAATTTAATCGCAGAATGCGCACCTAGCCATGCGCCTAGCATTAAAAATAAGCCCATTGTGATGCCTAATAAAAAATTAACATGGCCTAATGCGACAAAGGTAATCAATGAAATAAAGTTTGAGACAAAGTTCATTGACCGAGCAAGGCCGCAGTTAAGCAATAAGCTCATTTTATATAATAGACTATTTGAAGCCGTCCAAAACGTGCCGGTACCGGGGCCTGCAAGACCATCAAAAAAGCCAAGTCCTAAACCTTGTAACCATTGTTTAATCTTTGTTTTAGTATCAAGTGTTGGTAATTCATTATGCTCTGTTGTGCTTAGGCTGCCAAATAAGCTGTAACAGGCAACCAAAATGATTACCACAGGGAGCAATTTATTTAAAAAATCGATACTTAAATAATCAACAACCAACGTACCAATTAATGCCCCTATTGCTGTTGCTATTATGGATGCAGCCCAAAAACGAGGGCTAAATAACTTCTTACGAAAGTAGGTGACACTGGCTGTTAATGAGCCAAAACTGGCTGCCAATTTATTGGTGCCAAGCGTAAGATGGGGAGGAAGTCCGGCTGTCAGTAATGCGGGGACGGTAAGCATACCTCCACCGCCAGCAATGGCATCAATAAATCCAGCGGCCAGCGCGACAGCGCAAAGTAATGCCCATGTGGTTGGTTCTAAAGCTAGTTCAAACATTAATAATCAATTTGTCTTTTAAAAGGTGGCAAGGTATCGAGCATGGCTTTGCCATATCGCTTGGTCACTAAACGGCGATCAAGAATGGTAATGCGACCTTGATCGTTTTCTTTGCGAAGCAGTCTACCACAGCTTTGAACTAATTTCTTTGCTGCATCAGGAACTGTGATTGATAAAAATGGATTGCCCCCTTTACTTTGCACAAACTCGGCCTGTGCTTCTTCTATCGGTGAAGTTGGCACCGCAAAAGGAATTTTAGTAATGACGAGGTTTTCTAGGTATTTACCCGGTAAATCGAGCCCTTCTGATAAGCTTTGTGTACCAAATAAATAACTTGCCCTCCCTAAATCGACATTAGCTTTGTGTTTTTTGAGTAAAGCCTCGCGCGACATTTCACCTTGAACTAAGACATCTATCCCTTTCGTTCTAAGTGCTTTGACCACATGGTCCATTTGCCAATATGAGGCAAAAAGCACTAAATTTGCTTTTTTATCATCAAGGTAACTTGGTAACTTTTCGGCTAAATGATCACTAAATGCTTTGTCTGTCGGTTCTATAAGTGTGTTCGGAATATGTAATGTAGCTTGTTTGGGGTAATCAAAAGGTGACGGCACTTTGATATACTTAACACCCTCTTCTTTGGCAAGGCCACACTCGTAAGCAAAGTGGTCAAATGACCCTAGTGCGGTTAAAGTTGCAGAGCAAAGTACGGCTCCCGCGCATTGATTCCAAAGTTTATCTTTTAAGTAATAACCAACTTCAATTGGGCAATCACTGAGTAAATGATCATGATGATTTTTATATTCTAAACGTTTAATCCAGCGTGCATGGGGAATACCTTCACCCTTTGTGGCATAACTAAACCATAATTTATTTAATAATTCCAAACGATTTATGTAGTGACCACTTTCCCCTAAAATGGGGTCGGCAACATAGGGTTTTATATCGCCATCACTCACATCTTGTACGAGCGTGTCATGCATTTTATTCAAGGCACGCAGAGCATCAAGCGTTGCGTCGCTAATGTCTTTTGCTTTGGCATGTAACGAGGCTGGGATTTCACCGTGCTCAAAGCGATAGGTATCATCACTGTTGTAATTAAAGTTGGCATTGTCGAGTATGTCGCGCACCACTTTTAAGTTTTTAGCCGCATCATTAATACTGTCGCTCAGTTTAAAATTTTGCCCAATGGCCTTTTGGCCTACCAAAACGTTGGCCATTTTGCCTGCAAATTTTATCAGTTTATCAAGCCACTCTATCGTGCCTTTGATGGTCGCTGCGGCAGATGAAAAGTCGCGAGTGATATGGGCTAAGTGATGCGCCTCATCAATAACATAAATGGTGTTATCGGGTTCAGGCAGTATTTTTCCGCCGCCTAAATCAAGATCGGCAAGCAATAATGAGTGGTTGATAACAAGCACATCCATCTGCATTAACCGCTGGCGCGCCATATGAAATGGACATAATTGATGAGCACGCATTTGTCGTTGGCATGAGTGCTTATCGCAAGCAATAAGGCCCCATACTTTATCGGGAATTGTGTCGGCCCAGCTATCGCGATCGCCTTGCCATTGTTTTTTTGAATACGCATCGTACAGCTGTTTTAAACACTTTGTTTCCATATCACTTAATGGAGAAGAAAGTGTGGGCATGAACTCCATTTGGGTTTGGCTATCGCCATTGACCGCGTTGCTGAGCTTTTGTGCACAAATATATCGTTGTCGGCCTTTAACAAGATCAAACTTGATATCGAGGCCTGAATGCTCTTTGAAAAAAGGCAGCTCTTTATTAATTAGCTGTTCTTGCAGTGCAACGGTCGCCGTTGAAATAACCAGCTTTTTCTTTTTTGCCATAGCGAGTGGTAGCGCACCTAAACAATAAGCTAACGATTTACCCGTGCCTGTGCCGGCTTCTATAACACAGATACGTTGGCTTTTATGGTATTCACCCGCCAGTGTTTTGGCTATTTCAGCAACTAAGTAGTTTTGACTACTTCGTGGGCGGTAATCAGTGAGATTATCAGCTACATGCTTATGAATTTGCCGAATAGTTTTTTTTAATGAGTCAGAAAGCATGCCCAGATAACCTAAAGTATGTATATAATTACAGTAATTAATTTTAGAGAGTTAACTGAGTAACTACAAGCGACTTGTTAGTAAATTTGTTGATTAGCATTTGTTTTATGCATTTCGCATTTTCATATTTGGGTTTAAAGGGTCATATAGATGCAATTAACTTCTGGCTTTATTCTTTCAACACAATGCTTTGATAGTACGCATGGCGTATCCATTGTGGTGTGGATTTTGTCTGAGCAAGGACCTGTCAAGCTGATTAGCCCACCGCAAAAAGTGCTCTTTTTCATTAATGAAAAAGATGTTGCTGCGGCAACTCGAATCTTGGCACAGCACAATGTGGCATGTGAATTTAAGCCAGTGCAATTAAAAAGCTTCCAGCAGCAGGCTGTTGTGTCGTGCTATTTTTCTTCACTTAAGCATTATTACCGCGCTGCAAAACAGCTAAAAGCCCATTGCATCAAAGTTTACGAAGACGATATTAGACCGGTTGACCGGTTTTTAATGGAGCGTTTTATCAAAGGTTCGGTGTGGGCCAAAGGGCGGTTAATTAAAGGTCAGTCTTACCCCGTATTAGCAGACGTTCAGTTTAAACAAAATACCGAGTTCACACCCACTTTCACGACTGTATCGTTAGATATCGAATGTGATGGAGAAGGGGTGCTGTTTTCAGTAGGACTAGTCGGGAAGAGCATAGATGCTGTTCTTATGATCGGTAAAGCTGAGGACACCGCTGATCTTAACTTCAATGTTCTATGGTGTGAGGATGAAATCGACTTATTGTATAAGCTCTGTGAGTGTGTGCAAGTCATTGACCCTGACGTTATTATTGGCTGGAACGTTATTGAGTTTGATTTTACAGTACTTCATGCTCGTTCTGAAGCATTAGGTGTAGGGCTGCCTTTGGGTCGTAACAATGAAAAAATGACCCTCAGAACTGGTAATTTTACACGTTTAACGATCCCAGGCAGGGTTGTTATTGATGGTATTGATACACTTAAAAATGCGACATATCACTACGATAGCTTTAGCCTCGCGAATGTGGCGAGTATTGAGTTAGGTGAAGAAAAACTAATTTCTTCAGATAACCGCTTAGACGAAATCGTTCGCCAATTTAATGAAGATAAGCTCGCACTTGCTTGCTACAACCGCCAAGACTGCATTTTAGTACAACGCATTTTCGAAAAGCTTAAGTTACTCGATTTTGCCGTTGTTCGAAGTCAACTAACCGGCTTAGAGCTTGAAAGAATGGGTGGATCCGTTGCGGCCTTTACTAACCTTTATCTTCCTTTATTGCATCGCAGTGGTTATGTAGCTCCAAACTCAGGCGATCATGGTCTTAGCTTTGATAGTCCAGGTGGTTATGTCATGTCCTCGGAGCCTGGTTTATATAAAAATATATTAGTACTTGATTACAAAAGCTTATATCCATCAATAATGCGCACTTTTTGTATAGATCCACTAGGTATGGTGGAGGGTCTAAAACACCCTAATCACGCAATTGAAGGCTTTAATCAAGCCCTTTTCTCAAGAACAGAGCACCACCTACCTGAGCTTATTCGTGAACTTGCCGCAACGAGGCAACTTGCTAAAGACAATGAACAGCCGATGCTTTCTCAGGCTATAAAGATCATCATGAATAGTTTATATGGCGTTTTAGGCTCGAAAGGCTGTCGGTTTTACGATCCTCGTCTTTCAAGTTCAATTACATTACGTGGTCATGAAATTATGCAAACCACTAAAAAATGGTTAGAAGAATGGGGTTACAAGGTAATTTATGGTGATACTGACTCCACGTTTGTGAAACTTGATGATGAATTAAATTCTCAGAACTGTAACGAAATCGGTACAAAGCTGGCAAGAAATATAAACAAACGCTGGGAAAGTGTATTACAGGAAACATACAAATTAGAAAATTTCTTAGAAATTGAGTTTGAAACTCATTACAGCCCATTTTTTATGCCGACAATTAGGGGCAAAACCACCGGTTCAAAGAAACGCTATGTAGGTAGAGTAGAAAAACATGGCAAAACAGCACTTGTGTTTAAAGGAATGGAAACAGTGCGAAGTGATTGGACAGAGCTTGCTCAGAGGTTTCAGGTCGCACTCTTTGAAATTTTATTTAGCGAACAATACAACCAAGAGCTGATCAGGCAGCTATTTGATAACTATGTGGAAAAGCTTTACGCAGGCGAGTATGACTCGCTACTGGTTTATCGAAAACGTCTAGGTCAACACCTAACAGACTATCAAAAAAATATCCCTCCTCATGTCAAAGCTGCGAAGCAATATTTAGCACATAACCCCAATGCTCAAATACAACGAGGTCAAGTAATTGAATACGTATATACGCTGAAAGGCGCTGAGTATTATACCGGAAATCACAAGTTCGATTATGGTGTTTATGTTAATAAACAGCTGTTGCCACTGGTTAACATGATTATTGAGGTTTCAGGGACTAATTCAAAGGGGCTATATTCTAGTCAAATTCAGCTATTCTGATTGTTTTTTGCCCAAGTGTTGTAAATTTCACAGCTTTATTAATGTTAAAACAGTGCTTTTTTTGAGCGTTTAATTAATTTTTGTATCAATTTATTAATTTTTTATAAACAAAACTCTGGATATTTTGTTTAATTTGTTTATTATTTGTTGGTCGCGACGCATGTCCGATAACAAATAATAAACAAGCTTATGCAAAATATAGCCACAGTATAGTGGTCCAGGGAGAATCAAATGTTAAATAATAAAGTTTCAAAAGCTGTTCGCTTAGCGATCGCTTTTGGTGCAGCTTCAGCTGCTTCTTTTTCTGTTAGCACTATGGCAGCAGAAGATGAAGAAAGTGCTGAAAAGGTTGAGCGAATTGAAGTAACTGGTTCACGCATTAAGCGTGTTGATATGGCTACTGATTTACCAATCACAGTAATTGACCGTGAAGCAATTGAGCTTAGTGGTGAATCTTCAGTTGCTGATCTACTTCGTAACACAACTTTCAACAGTCTGGGTTCGTTTCGTCCACAGTCTGGTAGCTCTGCGCAAGGTGCTACTACTGTAAGTTTACGTGGTCTAGGTTCTGACCGTACATTAGTTCTAGTTGACGGTCGTCGTTTACCTAAGTCAACACTTACTGGTTCTAGCCAAGATTTAAACTTCATCCCAATGGCAGCTGTTGAGCGTGTTGAAATTCTTTCAGATGGTGCATCAGCATTGTACGGTTCAGATGCAATTGGTGGTGTAATCAACGTAATCACTCGTAAAGATTACAACGGCGCAGAAGTTACATTAGGTTCTGGTCGTATTGAGCATGAAGGTGGCGATCGTGAAAATGGTTCTGTAGTTTTCGGTGCTTCTTCTGATAATGCATCAGTACTTGCAGGTGCTTCATGGAATGGTCGTGATATTGTTTACGCTCGTGACTTCCCTTGGTATTCGCCAGGTGGTTCAGTGTACTCAAACAACTTCACAACAATGGCACAAGATGATGAGGGTAATTACATCCCAGGTGCAAGTAACTTTGATTTCTTCTCGCCAGAAGCTACTTGTGAAGGTGTTGGTAACGAAAACTTCTACCGAATTGGTGCGCGTTGTGGTTTTAACTTCGCAGCTGTATCTGCTGATGAAGCGTCAATTAAAAACCGTTCAGCTTTCGTAAAAGCACGTTTTGACATCAATGATGACTGGAGCATTTTCTCTAACATCAATATCGCACAAACTAAGTCATTTGGTCGTTACGCACCAGGTCTAGATGAGACTGCATATGGCCCAGACCAAATTGATGCGGATAGCCCAAATAACCCAACTAACCCTGATAGCCCTATTTACGATCCTTCGTTAGAGCTTGAGCAACAGCCACTCGATTTTTGGCACCGTTTTGCTGCTCTAGGTAATCGTGATAACAACCTTTCTACAGAGTTGAAAGATATCACATTCGGTACTAATGGTATGATTGGTAGTGTTTCAGTTGAAGCTGGCGCACGTAAAACAATCAACGAAAGCCACAACGTAGGTAGTGGTTACATTCTTCGTAGTATCGCTCGTCAGTATATCAATGACGGTACTTACATGTTAAACGACCCGTTTGGTGCTTCAGCAGAAGTACGTAACGCGATGACTGTAACGACTTCTCGTACTGGTAAATTTAACCAAGAAGAAGTCTTTGCGAATGCGGCATTTGACATCATGGAAACTGATGCTGGTGCTATCCAAGGTTTCGTAGGTTTTGAATACCGTACAGAAGATTATGCTGATAACTACGATTCACTTTCTGAAGCGGGTCAAGTAGGTGGTTCATCAGGTAGCTCTGCAGGTGGTTCACGTTCTGTTCGAGGTCTATTCTTCGAAGCGCTAGTACCAGTAACTGAGCAATTTGAACTAAACTTCGCTGGTCGTTACGATGATTATTCTGACTATGGTTCAGATTTCTCACCAAAAGTATCTGCTCGTTATAACCCAATTGATGCGTTAGTACTTCGTGCTTCTTGGGGTAAAGGTTTCCGTGCACCGTCATTACCAGACCTTACACAACAGCCAGCAGAGTCTGCTGACTCAGTAAGCGATGATTTAACATGTGCGGCAATCGGTGAGGCAGCTGGTTGTTCATCACAAATTAATGCAACTGTTATCTCTAACCCTGATCTACAATCTGAGCAATCAGAGCAAATGTCATTAGGTATCGTATATCAAGCGACTGATAACATCGATTTTGAGCTAGACTACTATGATATCGAGATTACTAACCGTATCCGTGCGTTTGGTTCTCAATACATTATTGATGCAACATTACGTGGTGACTCACTTCCGCCAGCATTTACAGTAACTCGTGCACCAAATGGCGGTATTACTAATGTAGTTCGTGGTTTCGGTAACGATGGTACACTTGAAACTTCTGGTTTAGACTTTAAAGCACGTTCAAGCTTTGATTTCGGTGATGCAGGTCGTTTAACAACTAACTTAAACATCTCTCACATCCTTGATTACAGCACGGACGGTGGTCGTAACTTCGTTAAAGACCCAGGTGTACCACAACAACGTCTAACATTATCAAATGTTTATTCAGTTGCTGATTTTGATGTAACTTGGAACTTAAACCTTATTGATAGCCAATGTGAAGACATCGATGCAGATGGTAAGTGTATTGGTCATATTCCTACGTGGGTAACTCATGACCTTCAAGTAGCGTATAACACGCCTTGGAACTCTAAGATCAGCTTCGGTGCTCAAAATGCATTTGGTAAAGAGCCACCTCTATTTGCTTATGATGGTCGTGACTACAACTTCAACCTATACTCAGGTTTCGGTCGTATCATGTACTTCAACTTTAAACAATCATTCTAATATTGTTTAAGTTTAACTAGAAAAGAGCGACATTATTATATGTCGCTCTTTTATTTTATAACCTCTTTCGCCCCTCTTTATTAATACGAATACACAGTAGAGACTTTAATTATAGAATCTAGTTTTTTGATTCTTTATAATATGAGCTGGAGTGTGTGCGTATCAAATTCGGACTTTATTATGCATTGGGAACAATATTGGAATTCAACAGATGGTTTTTCAAGTTTTGCAGAACTTAAAAATGAGTTTGGTTACCCTAAAGAAATACTGCATTTTTGGCAGAAAACTCTTAGTGAAATAAGCAGTGAAAATCTAAAGGTACTTGATTTAGCAACCGGTAAGGGGGCGCTTGCTATTTGGCTAAAAGCTGCGGCAAATTCACAGAATAAGTTGGTTGATATTTATGCTTGTGATGCGGCTGACATAGACGTAAGTTCGATAAAGTCAAATGATGTGAAATTAGAAAAAATCATTAAAGATATAAATTTTTCATTTGCGACTAACCTTGAACAGTTGCCTTATGAAGATGATTGTTTTGATCTGTTAGTTAGTCAATTTGGCTTCGAATATTCGTCGTGGGAATCATCCCTCAAAGAAGTGACCCGGGTTTTAAAACCAGGTGGCCAAGCGGTGTTTATGATGCACAGTGCATCATCACAAATTGCACTAAACTCGGCAGCAGGACTGTCAGTGTTTAAATCTTTGGTTGAGTTGGAACTGTTTGAAAAACTAAAAACATTGGTTGATCTCAAGCTTACAAATCAGCAGCTTGAGTTTACTAACAAAAATAAACAACTCATTAAATCACTAAATGAGTTTTCACTGGACAATAATTCATTACAGTGGTTTCAAGATGTTGTAAGTAATGTTGCAAAAATAATGCAAAACATTAATTCAGAGTCGCATACTGCAATTGATAAATTACAGACTAATGTTGAATTTCAAATTAAACGGCTTGAAGAGCAAACACGTGTGTCAATGACTGAAAACTCTATTCGCAGCGCATTCGATGAAGCGAGTCTAGAATTAAAGATTAAAAGTATTAACCCAATGTCAGTTGATGAAGAACACTTTGCATGGACCGTTGTTATCGAGTAAAGAGGCAAGGGCCCCTTGTTTCGTTAAAACGAATCTCCCGCTGAATATTTCTATTGTGTTTCTGTGTATTTATCACTAATAAAAGGACTTTAAATTTAAGTTAGCGTTACAAAAAAGCATGAACATTATAAAAACTTCCTAGTAAATATAAGCTGCTCAGATTAATTACTGCACGCTATTTATAAGAGCAGTGAACTTTTTTATTTTCTCAAAGCGTATCACAACTAGGTTAATAAACTTAATTATCTACACTCTGTTTAACATTAAGCCGTTAGAGGTTATTTAACTAACGGCTTAAAATTTTGCTAATTTTATTTCTGGTTCTTTAAACTCTATTTAAGATTTTCATCTAAAAACTTTGTCATAGCATTGTAAAAATCAGTGCGATTTTTAGGCTTATGATAACCATGCCCCTCATTTCTTACCATTGATTTATAAGGGTAATTAATTCTATCAAGGGCTGAAGTTAGCGCTTCATATTGCTCCATAGGAACCCTAATATCATCCGAGCCATGAGCTATAAAAAGTTTAGCCTTAATTTTATCAACATTATATGCAGGTGAACGAGATTTCTGATCTTCTACGTCCATACCATGCACAGTATTTAAAAATTTCACCCCAGAATCTCTCGTTGGGATATCTCCACTGGAAAACATTTCAGGGATAGAGTATACGCCTACATATCCAATAGCACATTTGTACAAGTCAGGCTCTCTTACTGCGCCCATTAGTGCTGCGTAACCACCATAACTCCCACCATATATACAGATATTATTTTTATCGATAATTTTTTGCTTTATAGCCCAGTGGGTGGCATCAGTTACATCATCTTGCATTTTTGTACCCCAATTTTTGTAACCACTCTTTAAAAATGAGCTACCATAGCCACCAGAGCCTCTGAAGTTTACTTGCAACACTGCATATCCAATACTTGCGAGATACTGAGCTTCAGCATTAAACCCCCAGAAATCTCTGACACCATGAGGTCCTCCATGCAGCATTACTACTGCAGAGTAAGGTTCTTTTTTATTATTTGGTATCGTTATATAACCGTGTAATACGACACCATCTCGTGCTGATATTTTGAATGGCTCTACAGTTGCTAGTTCCTTTTTGTTTATTTTCTCGTTCATCGAAGCGACAAAACTCGCTTTCTTCGAGGTAATGTCGTAAAGGTAAAATTCTGTGGGTGATTTATCTGATGAAACTTCAAAGACAGAAAGCTTTTGTTCTTTGGCATGACTTGTAAATCTTAGCCTATATGCGTGGAATGAGTCACTTAGCCTTTTTAAAACATCGTTATCCCCTGCATCCGAGAAATAATGATATGCAGGATAATTGGGATCATACGTAACACCCACAACCTCACCTGAAAAGCCATATATAGGTGTTGAAATATCAACATCTGCGTCTTCTATCAGTTTCTTAAGTTCATTTGTTTCCAAATTAAAAGAAAATACGGCTATGTTCTTAGTGGTAGAGTCATTAGTAAAGTACGCTAAATTTCCTGACTTGTTCATGCCAATAATTGAAAGGTTATCACCAGGATTATAATTTAAGATTCCTAGGTTAAATGTCTCCCAGTCTGAATTAGGTGTCTTTTTATAGAACATGTTGAGTTCACCTTTCCCCATTTCATGCTCTTCTTTTTCAACATAACTAAAAGCAATTCTTGGTTGGCCTGACACATCTGCAACCATGCCAAAGACATCTTCTTTAGGTTGATCTGCTTGATAACTAGAACGACCATTATAAACATTTACCTTATGAACTTTTACTGCAAAATCATCAGCATAATGTTGTTTTGTAACTAATATGTTTTCTTTGTCGTCAGGTAAAATACTTAAAATGTTGTAAAACGATGTTTGTGACGCTAACAATTCCCGTCGGTTAGAGCCGTCAAAGTTTGAAGCTATGAAGTAAGGTGAACCACCTTTAGTATCTAAATAACCAACGGTTTTTTTGACTGACATGATGAAGCGTTCATCATTTACCCAGATGACGTTAGCTATTTTTTGATATTCACCAAATCCATAACTGGATAGCACTTTTTTTGTCTTTCTATCGAGAATCACAAGCTTAACTTGTGTCTCATCTTGAAATGTAATCGAAAAGTATTTTCCATTAGGCGAGATTTTTACTTGTTGATAATCTTTGCTGTTAAAGAAGTCTTCAAGGGTGTTTTTAGCAAAAGTCATTTGGCTAAATAGTAAAAGTAAGAGGCCTAAACTTTTTATATATCTCATATCAATCCAATTGTTTTTGGTTTTTTAATTGTAGGTATTAAGAATATCAGAGTTGAAAGTGTTGTAAATACATTGTTGTAACATCGTTTTATCATATGTAATTTAGTGTAGGTTGAAGTAATTGTTCTAGCTCTTTGGTATTGGCTTTGAATGCAATGGTTTCATGTCTTTATTTATTTCTAATGCTTGTTTTTACGTTTGTTAAATTTTTGTGTTTTTATGAGGGGTTTTTATAATAAGTTTTGGAAGATTATATTTAATATTTTGTACTATTAATTTTTACGTGAATGAAAATAAACTTTATATTTGTAATGGTGTTTTTTAGAAATGTCACTTCTTTACTTTTTATATTAGATCTTTTGTCATTCAACAATATTGAATTAAGAATAGGGTAGTGCTTCAGTTATGAAGTAGCCGTCCATTTCATTTCGCATAGCAGCTGCATATTTTGACACTGATATGCCATTAATCTCGAACATTTAAAATCTTTCCTGCGTCTCAAATTTAGCTTTCTGGCCATTAAAACTAAAAATACATTAAAATCAAGTGCTTATGATTGGGTGGTGAGTTTGACATGTAAATGTACATAGCTGATCCGTCTATCGGGTGGTAATTATGCCGAAGGCTATCAAAGCTACTTTTATTTATGAAAAGTTGTGTCTTTAGTATTTTATATTAGCAAATCATCAGTGCTTATAACCTTTTTGACTTATGAGGACGTTATAGGTGATGAGCTTAGTGGTTGTTCATTGTTCTGTTTTTTGGATTTATGTGTTTTAAGGTTGATGCTCTCTTCTTTCCTGCGTTTTTAGACTTTTTCCCTTTAAAATAGTGGGGTTTTAATGTTTTTTTTAAATATGCATTATTAATATATTGTTGCAATTTTGTTTTTACATTGTTTGGTTTATTTTAAATTTTTTATTTTTTGTTGCGTTTGTATTTATATTGATTTTATTATAAAAAGCGCAAGTTAAAAACATGTTGACCAGAAGTTATCTAGGATATTAGTATTTAATCACCGCATTAAGGTATTAGTGCCTATGGCGGGGTTAAATAAAAATTAATAAGTCATAATATGGATATGACCAGGGAGAATACAATGTTAAATAATCAGGTTTCGAAGGCCGTTCGCTTAGCACTTGCTTTCAGTGCAGCGTCAACTTCACTATTCTCTGCAAGCTCTATTGCGGCAGATGAAAATGATGAAGGCGTAGAAAAAGTTGAGCGTATTGAGGTTACAGGTTCGCGCATTTTTCGTGAAGGGGCTATCTCTCCATCACCAGTTACTGTAATTACAGGTGAAGATTTAGTAAGCACTGGTGCAATGAATATCGGTGAGGTTTTAAACAAGCTACCTGCACTAGCAACGACGTATTCACTGGCTAACTCAGGCCGATTTATTGGTACAGCCGGTGTAAGCTTACTTGATTTACGTGGTATGGGTAGTGAGCGTACGTTAGTACTTGTAGATGGAAAACGTCACGTTTCTAGTGCCCCAGGTACATCTTCTGTAGATACAAATACTATTCCTAGTGCGTGGATTGAACGAGTTGAGATTATCACAGGTGGTGCGTCAGCTGTATATGGTGCTGATGCTGTAACGGGGGTTGTTAACTTCATTTTAAAAGAAGAAATAACAGGCCTTAATGTATCTGCAACGAAAGGGTTTGCGGATAACAATAATTATGAAAATGAGAAGTTTACTTTTTCATACGGTCAAGATTTTTCAGAAGGGCGCGGTAATGCGGCTATCTCTTTCGAATACAATTCACAGGATTCTCTAAATGCATTAGATAACCCGTGGACTTCGACATCTTATGCTTCGATGCCATATGAAGTCGTGACAGGTATGGAAAGACCTGAAGATATGCTAGACAGTGAAGATTTTCCAGACAAAATAGTAGTACCAAATGCGGGCTATTATTTAATCTCTAACGCGGGTACAGTTTGGAACCCTAACACTGGTGCGATTATGGGTCGATTTAACCCAGACAGCACGTTAGGACCTGTAAATACAGGCAGTTTTGAGGACGGCTCATATTGTGGTGGCCCAGATTGTGATTATATTAATTTACGCCAATATTCGGAAATTCAGCCAAAGTTTGACCGCATTAACTTAAATTTCAAAGTTAATTATGATGTTACAGATGACTTGAATGCATATTTCCAAGCAAAGTACTCTAAAACCGAAGGGGAAAATATTGGTCAGCCTTTCTTCCGCTTCTTCAGTGGTGCAAACTTAATAAAGCGTGATAATGCTTTCTTATCTGAAGATACAGCAGCCCTAATGGATCAAGAAGGTCTATCGATCATTGGTGTCAATAAAATGTACAATGATATCGGTCGCCGCTTAGAAGAAAATACGCGTGAGACAACACGATTCGTAGCAGGGTTCAAAGGTAATTTGACTGAAGACTGGAGCATGGATATATCTTTGGTACATGGTAAGTCAGAGATAGAACGTATTAATGGTGCAAACGTCATCATGGCTAATTATGCCAATGCAATAGATGCGGTTTTTGATGACGCAGGAAATATTGTTTGTCGTAGTGAAGAAGCCCGTGCTGATGGCTGTGTAGCTGCTAATATTATGGGCGATGGTGCTATTAGTCAGCAAGCGATTGACTATGTAACTACGACGTCTGTGGGAACTTCAGAGATTGAGCAAACTGTGTTTAATGCGACATTCTCTAATTCTGCACTTTTTGAATTACCTGCGGGTATGGTTGGTTTCGCCGGTGGTATCGAATATAGAGACGAATCAAGCGTCACTATTGAAGACCCATTTGCTAAAACAGGGGCTACTTTCTTTAATGCCCTAGGTGAAACCGATGGTGGATATGATGTATCTGAAGCATTCTTTGAATTATCGATTCCATTACTAGAAGAAGTCTTTTTAATCGATTCACTCGTTTTAGACACGGCTGTTCGTTATGCGGATTATTCTACAATTGGTGATGCAACAAGCTGGAAGTTAGGTTTAGATTGGACCATTAACCCAGAGTTGAGAGCACGTTTCACTGTTTCAGAAGCAATGAGAGCACCAAACATTGACGAGCTATTCTCTGGTCAGAGCCAGTCATTTACTAATGTAGATGATAGTTGTAAGGTTTCTGAGTTGGATCAGTTAAGCGCTGAGGGCAGAGCAATACGTGCTGCAAACTGTGCTGCATTAGGTGTTCCAGCAGACTTCGATTCTAACTACGATAGCGCAACTCTTGAAACTTTAGTCGGTGGTAATCCTGATTTGCAACCTGAAGAATCAAAATCAATTACGGCTGGTATCGTTTATCAACCAAGTTGGTTAGAAGGCTTCAGCGTAACTGCGGATTACTGGGAAATTGACATTGACGATACAATTAGTGGTATCGGTTTCCAAACTATTATTGACCGTTGTGTTGATTCGCCTACAGGTGTTGATAATCAATTCTGTAATTTAATTACTCGCGATCCTGAAACGAGCGAAATTACCCTACTAAAAGGGTTTGCGCTTAACATTGCTCGTAGTTTAAATTCTGGTGTTGACTTTGAGTTTGCATATGACTTTGACGCACTAGGTGGTCGATTCAATACTAGCTTCATTGGTACATACCTAATTGAAGCAAAAGATTATCCATTCTCAGCAGAGCCAGAAAACTACACTGATTATGAAGGTGTTTTAGGTGAAGAGACATGGCAAGGTAATCTAACCGTTGATTATACTTACAATAACTATAAAGTTGGTTTTAGCACACGCTTTATAGATGGTGTTGAACTATATGATCACACGTCGTTAGATACTAACCCAAATCCATCAAGTGAAATGCGTTATGGCTCATACTTTATAACTGATGCTTCATTCGCATATAACTTTGAAAATGGCGTTGGCCTTAAACTGGGTGTTGACAACTTATTTAACCGTAGGTTACCAGGAAGCACAACGGGTACAGGTGCAGGCTCAGCCATCTATGACAATATCGGTCGATTTGGTTACCTTCAAGCATCTTATAAATTTTAATACAGTATAATTAGTTTGTATTATCAATAAAATACACCATAAAGAACGTTCCTGTTCTTTATGGTGTATCATTCATCATTACGCTCCAATAGCCTTTCCTTCGTACAAGAATATTCTTAATATTAATACCAATCCGCAAAAATACTTAATCATTTTGAGTGATCAAACCAGTCGCTACCTGCGTTAAAAATTTCTGATTTACGACTGCATGGATGCAGGAGGTAGAGCAATGCAGGAGCAATTGCC
>MDTG01269871.1_pt1 | contig 25070 bp, 4 predicted proteins | sample 811421 | NCBI WGS metagenome assembly MDTG01 (sample SAMN05326645, study PRJNA326480) | marine metagenome | isolation source: seawater | place: Pacific Ocean: South East | collected 2011 | reverse complement strand
TCTTTTCATTATCACTTACATTTTTTAAATTTTTATGAGCGTCAAACAATGTTAGTAAAGGTGCTGGTCCTATCTTATTACTATTTTTAAATTTATACTTTTCACTAACTCCATAATATGTAAAAGGATCTAACTTAAACTCTGCATTCATTAACTCTTCTGCATATTGTGTAACTCTTTTTCCAACGGGCTTTCTTGATTTACCTTCTACAAATGAATAACCTATAGTTTCACCACTATCACCATAGTCTCTTGCTATCTCTTTTTGTCTACCTTTAATTCCCCATTTAAATAACTCATAATTTCTTTCAGTAGGACTTTCAGGACGTTTAAATTCTAATAAAAGATCTCTATATTCAGTTAAAGCATCTAAATCAAATTGCTTATCATTTCTCTCTTCAGCTGTAATAAACTCTCCTTGTAAATCTTTATTTAAGGATGTAATTAGTTTGTCAATAAGTGTTATCTGAGTAGGAACTGTACCTTGCAATGATTTAAGCTCAGGCGCTTTTACATCCTCTAGTGTTTTAGGTCTATTAGCTTCTTTTTCTGCCTTATATTTAGCAATCGTATTACGTTGACTACTTTCTTTTAACCAATTATTTCTAAGCTGATAGTAATCTTCAGGTTCTGTAGATTTAAAATCTGCAGCTCTTCCTAATGTACTTGCAAATAGTTCAAATTGCTCAGTAAGAGTTTCTTGAAGCTCTGTATCTAAAGAATCAAAGTTAATGCTAGTTCTATCAGGATCTATTTGTCTATCAATAGGTTCTTCTTTTTTAGTGCTAGGTTCAATAACAGGTTTTTGTTTCTCTTCTTTACTATAAGACTCTTCTAACTCTTCTAAATTTTTAGCATAGTTTTCATCTATTTTATTAATAGCTTCTGTATAAACTTTTCCTTCTCTAGTCTTATCAAATTCAGAAACTATTTCTGTTTCCATATCGATTTTAATTTGCTCAAGAGTCTGATCAATTATATCAAGTGCACCATACTTATATAAACCAAAATCTTTTTGTAGAGAAGTTTTATCTATGTTAGATATACTTTTATCTAACTTAGCTTGTTTACCATACTTAGTTATTAATTTTTGTACTTTTGGATCAGACTGATCTATAGTACTGATATACTCATCCCAAGTTACACCAATTTCTTCTAATCCAAGTTCACTTACTATATCATTACCAAAGTTTAATGGATCCGTATATTGTAAGGTTTCTTTTCTTAAACTTGTAAGCTTATCAAATTTTTCTTGTAGCTCTGCATCTGTAGCCACTTCTTTTGAATTTTCCTTTTCAAACTCTTCTACAGTAACTTTATTACGTGTTTTAAAGGCTTCTTTTTCTTTTTCAATTTGTTGCAGCCTTCTTTGCTCAATAGCTTTTTTCTTAGCTTTGTACTCTCTATATTTAGAACCTTGATCTAGATCATCATTAACTTTCGTGTAAGCCTGATACATATACAACTTTTGCATATACTTACTAAATGTAGGACTATCTTCTGGAATAACTAATTGATTGATTTCATCATAAAATTCAGTTGGAGCAATACCGTGATCTTTCCATGCAATAAAATCTGCAGCACTCATAAAAATTCCATCTTCAGCTAGTACATTTAAAAGACCATTACCTGCAATATCATTTAATTCTCTTTTTACAACTTCAGTTGCATAAGCACCCCTTTCATTGTAAAGTCTTTTCATCCACTCTGTATTTTTTTCATACAGTTTATAAAAACCTTGAGGATCATTAACAAAATTAATCAATGTAGCTAACTGAGTTTTTTCATCAGACAGTTTATAATAATCTAATACATCTCTAAACCCTTCTGAAGCTTTATCATCAAATACAAAATCAGTATCTGTACCAAGTTGAACTAATAATTTTTTATAGGAATCTTTTAGTTTATTAATAAGTTTACCCTCTGTTTTAACATTCTTTTTGCCTAACTGCTTATTTAATAGTTTATCAATTTCTTCATCAGAAACTTCCTCTCCTTCTTCTTTTTCACTTTGCAATACACGTTTTGCATCTTCTTTATATCTATCCCTATGAAAATATTCATCAAACTTTTTCCAGTTATCATAATATTGTTCTAGTGCATTTAATCTTTTTTTCCTTTGCTTTGCCGCTTCTTTTGATTCTGGAGTTGCCTGAGTAGTAAGACTTTTAATTTCATCTTTAAGTCTAGCTATCTCAGCTTTCATACCTCTACTATCTCTAATAGTAAGAATTAGATCAGAATCTGACTTAGATAAACTTTCTAAAGATCTATTGTTATAATGATTGTTCTGAATAGATATCATTCTTTTACTAACATCTTCCCAATTTTCTTCAAAAAATGCAGCCTGTTTTATTGCTTCTTCCCAAGCATTATACATAAATACCGCATCATCATAACCTTCCATCCAAGATTCCATATCTGATATGTCGATAGGATTTCTATATTTTTCAGATATTCTATCTAATCTTTTGCTAATTCGTTGTAATTTTTCAGCAATCACAGGAATTTTAGATTTATATTTTCCTACTTCATCTGCAGGAACTGTAGGATTAGCCTCAAGAAATTCTTCATCTGTAAGATTCTGATACGTTTTAAAATTTTCTATATAAGCATCTAAGATTTTATTTTTCTTTAGAGCTATAACTTGACTAATCATACCTTCTAATTCAGCATCATTATTTTCTTTTATATCTCCATTTCTAGTAATCTTACTAACACCCATTTGTGTTCCCGCATTAAAATAACCAGTATCCCAAAATTCTTTTACACCAAGATCATTGATTTGATCAGCTAGTCTTTCACCAACTTGAGTTTCAAATTCAACATAGTCTTGATAACCCTTTGGATCAAATATTTTTGCTGATCTTGTTCTAGCTGCATTTAATCCCTTAGCGAGACCACCTGATAAGAATCCCATAAAAAATCCTGACCCAAATCTTTCAAGACCTTCAGCGCTATATTGCTTGTTTAAAGCTCTACCATAATAGGCTAATGCGGTAGACCCATCCCCAAACATTGCTTTATCTATCATACCTTTCCTGGCTGGATCGCTATAATAAAGTTTTTTATAATGTTCGTAGTTAGCATCTGCAATTACATCTTGGAATACCTCTTGACCTCCCTCTAACATATTTACTTTAAAATATCCGATTGTGCCACCTACAGACTTTGCAATAGGATCTGTCTTCCAACCATTCAACCAAGTTCTAAAACCTCTTTCTCTAAATACAGCACCTTTACCTGCTTCCATTGATACTCTACCAATAGAACCAAAATCACCTCTACCAATTTTAGCTATGTCACGAATCTTTTTTCCAAATACATTATTAAGTCTAGTAGGATTAAGAATATTATCAAAAGCAAGTTTATTAGTAAAATATATAAGAGCTATATTCCACATAGATGTTTCATAACCTTCTGCATCTGCAGTACTTATAATACGCTCTAAGTCTTTTCCTGAAGGAGCATTACCAGTCCGTACATAATGTTCAGTATATAAGTCATCAAAGAGTTTATCACGGTTTAAAGCAGACTCAAGCCGAGATTCACCAACAGCTAAGTTTATGTTTCTAAGGTCTCTATAAAATGAACCAAAATTTTCAACAGTTTTAGCAAAACCAGTTAGATCATCAGCTCCATCTAGAATAGCATAACGTCTTGCTGTCATATTACTAAATGGATTAACTGCTCTACCTACAGTACTTTCACTTAATCTTCTAAAGTCCCAACCTTGATACCACTTTCTAGCATTACCCATGTCACTCAAATAATCAAGATTTTTTTTAGTAGTATTAGCACCATCCACAGCACCTTCAAGATTATTTGCTTTTTTTATATTGTTATATGTTCTAGCACTTCTTATACTAGGTACGTATTTTCCAGAAGCTCCCAATTTAAATAAACGATGAAAACCTCCATCTAAAGCTACAGAACCTATTATACCCAAAGTATAACCAAAATTCATTACAAGATTATTTACAAAACCACCTACTCCTCCACTTGAATCCCCATAATTTGCATTAACCTCCTCAAACGTTCTACCTACTTGATAGTCAGGTTGCCAAAACTTACCTTCTAATAAATCCCCCATACTTCTATAAGTACCTGCAAAACCAGCAATAGCTAATTGAGACATTCCTAATAAAGAATAAGAAGCTCTTTCTCCCCAACTAGTTGCCATATTATAAGCAGCTTCATTATCATGTAAAGGGTGAAAGTCTAACTCATGATCACCATCTCCCCATAAGTTATGATATCTCTTCCAATAGTTACTACTATTCATACCTGAATTATACTTATAAAGACCACCCCACTGATTAGGATCTTGATAACTATATAAATCATTAGAAAGAACTTGTTTCAATGATGATGCATACTGAGTTTGCCTTTTCCTCTTATCATCATCAGACAAAGAATTTAAATCACCTAAAGGTTGATAGGTGGGTGGACCCTTTGTTGTATTATAAGGATCTCCAGTTACTAAATTTTGTGTGACAAAAGCATTTTCTGAAGTTTGTTCAAAAGGTATGTAACCCTCAAAAGGCTCATTACTATTATAAGGTTCTTGAGCAGAAATGCTTAAATTTAAATTACTAACCTGTTCATCTAAATTTAGTTCAGCATCAATACCTGGATTAGATAAACCTTCTGTGTTTTCTTCTTGTTCTAACATTATTCTGGTTTTGATTGAGCTTTATATTGTTGATACCTAGCTGCATTTTGTCTTGCATAAGCAGGTACAACCTCCGTCATAAAATGATTTTTATAGTCATGTACATTTCTACCCAATACAGCCTGCTCAACAATATTTTCTTGTATAGTTTGTTCACCTGTTACTATATCATACACTGGAAAATAATGAGTAACTTTCATTGAATTTTCAGAACCTATTCCTATAGGAGTAAACCTTAACATATACCCAGGTTCTGAAGAATAGTAATCTCTATATCCTCTAGGATCATTGTTAATTGCTTGAACGATAGTAGGCATAGATTGAGATTTATATAACTCAGTATTTTTAACAACATCAACAGGAACACTAATTGCAAGTCCTTGACTTTGTTGCAGTACTTGAGCTTTTAAATCTTCTCTTTTAGTTTTTTGATCTGCCTCTGGAAATAAAATTTTCAGTTTTTGATCTAAAAAAGATTCATTAGGCCAAATTATTATTGCACCTTCTTTTGCGCTATCTTTAGAAAGTGGTGATACACCTATCTTAAACTCTTTAACTTTGTAACCATCATTTTTGCTAGGATAGTCTGTAAGATCTGTAATTATTAAATTTGCAAGATCCGCTACTTCGTCTCCACCAAATTCATCTGTAGTCTTTTCAAAATCTGCTTGACTTACTCCATATACACTAACGTCATTTAGATCATTACCACCTTGATTAGCTTTAACTTCTAGTGATCTTAGTATAGGTTGCAATTCACTTAAAAACATTTTAGTAGGCATAGCAGTAGGTATATCAGGATCTACTTCAATTGCAGGTGTAGATACCGTTAGATCACCCACTCCACTTCCTTTAGTCTTAGCATCTATAAAAGTTCTTACACCAGGAATTGGAGTTTTTATTTCTTGATCTTTATATATTCTTTGTAGTTCAGCCATATAAGCATTATACTCATGGCGTAAATTATTACCTCTTCCTTTTAAAGTTACAGCATCTTCAGCACCATAAAACGCATTCATTTCTCTCTCTCTATTCATACCATGAATAAAAATTTCACCATCATCCTTATAGTAAAATGTATTTGCTAAATCTTCTGCACCATCAAATATTGCAGGAACAATCATGGTAACTAACCCAGCACCTACAGCAGTAGCTTGACTAATTACGGTAGGTGCACCAAGAGATACTGGTGAAACTGCATGCATCCAAGCAGTACCAGCTGCAACAGGTCCCCAACCTTTCATAAAGTTTTGTGCCATACCAGTAAGAGTTAAATTATTAGTTGGCACCATCTCTTGTGGACTATAAACATTTTTTACTTTCCGCGCATACTCCTCAAAAGTTACATCACGCCATTTACCAAGATCAGGATCAAACTCTTTAAGTAGTGACACCCTATCTGCCATATTTCCACCAACCTTTAGAGCATAATCCTTTAAAAGAGCTTGCTCTTCCTGTGTTCTTTTTACATTAGCCACATATGTCTGATATGCAACATCTTTATAATCTTCAAAATCAGAAACTAAATTATATATTTTAATATTTTTTGCTTTCTGTTCATCACTCATTAAAGCATTATTTTCTTGAACAAAGGTCTTATAGTTATCTAAAATTAAACCTAAATCAAAGTTTATAAAGTCTTCCTGTCTTTTATTTGTAAAATCTCCAGTTTCTTTCCCATCTATCAAATTATTTTCTAAACCTACACTCATATAACCTTGACTATCAGAAATCTTTTCTGCAATTCCTGCAAGAAATATACCTTGTGGATTTACTTTTGTTTCTCCAAATAGTGGTGTAAGTGAAGGCTTAAGTTGTTGTTTTACATAAGCCAACTTTTCTTCATCTGACATATCATAAAACTGTTTCCGCATAGACTGCGTTTGAGCATTAGCGTCTGTACCAATAAGCAATCCAGCTTCGTCATAGAAGGACCTCCCTGCCTGACCCACACCTGCACGCCATGGATACTCAGCTTCATTTTTTTCTTTTAGTTTTTGGATTCGCTTCTGAACCTCAGATGTATTAGATTGATTAGATATATCAGTAGGTGTAGTAAGATCTACACCTGCTTCTTTTTCTATTTGGGTTTGATAAGTACTTTGATTAAGCGCTCTAAGTAACTCATAAGCCTCTTGATTCCTTATCTCCCCACTATCATACATTTCTTTAACTTTCTGATAGTTAGCATATTCAGCTGAACCTACATCTTGAAAACTACCAAGTATACTATGAACTTCGTCAGGACTAGCTGTACCATTATCTAACATTTGGTCCATAACAGTAAGAAGATCTCCTAATCCTTCAACTACTTCAGCTTTTGCATTTGCTACATTTTGATCCATCAGAGCCTCTTGATCTGCTCTATTTACATCTCCTGGAGTTGCACCTTTAACAGGCATAGGTTGTACATTATGTTTCTTCTCATTCAGTCTAGGTATTCCGTCCTTATCAAGTTTATAACTTTCATTTTTTAAACCCTTGTCTATCTCTGCATCGAGTTTCTTTTTAGCTATTTCCTTTTCTTCTCTTTTATTTTCATCAGCCCACTCAAAGTATCGAGGGTCACCCTTTTCATTTGTAGATAAATAAGGGAACATTCCTGCCTTAGCTGCAGCATCAATAAACTTTTTCTTTTGATAGTTCATCAATTCTAAGTTTTTAGTATATGATACTTTTGCAAGATCATCTACCTTAAATGTTTGTTCAAAATTAGCTATAGACATTGCCTCAGCTGTCCTAAGAATATCACTTTCTAAAAATTTGCCTGCTACGTTTAAATCTATACCATAACGTAATTTATCTAAATCATTAGGATCTATACCAGATCCACCTTCAGTATTTCCTGTTGAAGTAGCATTACCTTTAAGAGATTCTAAATTTGCAGTGTTAATATCTTCCAACTGTTGTAAATCAGAAAGATATTTTTCATACTGTACCAAAGCACTATCAACTTCTGGGGTAGCGTTATTTTTTGATTTAAGCTTTAAATTATCTATTTTTTTCTGCACAACCTCTTTATCAGAAATTGTTTTCTCAAGCCTTCGCTGTTGTGCTTCTATTAAAGGTTGAAGTTCTTCATTTATATAAAGTTTTTCTGCGGCTTCTCTATTTAAGTTAGCATCTTGAGACATTTTATTTTTAATATTGGCCTCCCCTGCATTATATGCTTCTACTCTATAAACATCCATTACACGAGGATCTGATGCAAGTGCTTGTCTAAATCTATCTTGTAAAGGTTCTTTTAATAATTCACCATTTTGAGTAGTAACCCAGTAGCTTCCATTTCTTTGCATTACTTTAACATTACCCATTTCTTTTTGAATCTCCCTCATTACCTTATCTGTATCTACATAAGGTACATATTGAAAATTTTCAAAACCTGAAAGTTCATTGAAAGGTAATGATTTAAACTCATCCATTTTATTTTGAAGATACTGCAATCCACCACCCCAATACATGTCTTGTTCTGCTTTGTTTTTAGATGTAGCAAAACCTTTACCTTTAGACATCTCAGTATTGTATTGGCTTGTTTTTACTATGTCAGCAACAAAATTAGCGTTTTGATAAAAAGGTTTAAACACTTGTTCAGCTTGAGCTACATTTTGTTTTAAAGATAAATCTAAACCAGTAATTCTACGAACATTAAAATCAATTTCTTTTAATAAGTTGTCTTTAACCTTTTGGCTTTCAGGATTTGATACTTGCGCCTCGTATAACCTACTATATACGTTATTAATCTGATTCCAATTTTGATCATATTTAGTTTGCTTTAATTGTAAATTTCTACTTAAAACATTCCAATCTAATTGAAAAGGTTGATAAGATGGTATAAAGCTTGTTATTCCCTGTGGATAAGTTGCCATTTTCTTTAGTTATTATTAATTGTTTAAATATATTAAAATTTTAAAAGTTTATTAAATTTTAAAAGTTTATTTATTAAATGGATAAACAGATGATGCCATAATATATGGATTAACTATTCTACCATATCTTGCAGTTCCTGCAGTTGGCTCTGGCTCTGGCGCTGGAGTCTCTGCAGGTGGTGTAGTTGTATTTGTTGCTACATTTGTTGTAGATGCATTAGGCAAATACTTTTCTGCACATGCTGCTGGACTATTACCTGCGTTTACACATCTCATAAAGCTTGCTTGTTGTACCTCTGTACCCCCTGTAAAATTACCCATCCAATCATAATTTTCTGCAGCATTTTCTAAAGAGGTTTTCATAACTCCCATTTTATACATATCATCTCTTCTCCTTTGCCTTCTATCCCTGATTGCATTAACATTCAGTGTCCTTTGATTCTCTGCCATTGCAACAGCTTGATTGTAATTTGAATCAAGATCTGCTTGTAATGCTTGGGTTCTCATAGCCTGAGCCTCATCTGACTTAGCCAGTTCATTAGCAGTAGCAACATTTTTATTATATACATCTGTAACAATTGAAGCACTTTTATCTTGGCTATTTACCTGAGCTATCATAGCTTGCTTTTGACCAATTGATACACCAGGCATAGTTTTAATAGAAGCAATTTGTTGCTCTCTTGCATTTGCATCATTCTGTGCAGCAGTCCTATAGTCTAGATAATTTCTTTCACCAGTTGGTACTATATCTAAGGTAGTAGGATTTATATCTGCTACACCTCTGCTCATAGATATCTCAGCAGGCAGGGGCATTAGATCCATTTTTTCTGGACGAATAGGTGGATCTAACTCTGTTGTAGTTTCAGTACAAAAAGCTTCTTTAAAACCTTGACATTTTTGTTCTACAGTATAACCTTCAATTTTACCAGAAGCTAATATTTCTTCATAACTCATTGGTGTATGACCTGGGAAAGGGTTACCATCTGTATCTGCACATACACAAGTACCTTCTGTAGGATTTTCTACAGCTTCTATGTGATGAGCTTTAACATCAACCTTATCTTCAAATATTGATTGATCGCCTTTACATCTTTCCCAAATTGCCCTAGCTTGAGCACTATTAGGACTTAGGTGAGTTTTTCTACTTCCTGTTGCTGCTTCTGCTGCATCAGGATCTGTAAGTTGCTCCCAAGTTGCACCAGCTTTAATCATATCACAGATTGCACCTTCCCACCCTGATGAAGGAGCTGATCCTGATCCAGAACCTCTAGCTATTTTAACATTTTCTCTTTCCTTACCTTCAGTTACAGTTTCTTCCCAAGCTGCCTCTTTTCCCCCACTAGTTGTTATACCTCTATTTTCATAAGTTAAAGCTTCTACTGACGTTGATGGAACTACTCTACCATCTGGTAAAGTAACTGTTTCACCTCCACCGTCATATCTCATCATACCTCCAGTACCCATAATAAAAGGCATATCATATCCTCCTAGTTGCATACCATAGGCTGCCATAGGTGTTCCACCATAACTGTTTCTAGTTAAAACTCTAGATATAGTTCGAGCTGCTGCAGAAGCAGGTGATTGTTGTAGTCGTGCTGCTTCTTGTCTGGCAACTGAACTAATTGGAGATCTATAGTCCCGAAGTTGTTCTAGTTGTTCAGAAGTCGTGAAATTTTGTGTAGGTCTAGACAAAACTGTAGGTGTTGGAGATCCAAGACCTGTTCTATCTTGCTCCTTAGAGCTATCTCTAAATACATCATTAAAGATTCTATTATCTTTTATAAACATGCTATTTTTATAATTCTGCCCGCTTTGAACTCTTGCTGCTTCTTCTTCAGTCATTGGAAATCGAACAGGTATAGGTTCATTCACACTTCCATCAACTATTATCCCACTATCAGCCATAGGCATACCTTGTTGAGGCTGAGGTGGCATCATTTGCTGTTCTTGCTGCATTGCCATCATCTGTCTAGGGTCCATCATAGGTTGCTCTGGCGGAACCATACCTTGTTGTGGCATTGCTGCAGGTTGACCATCAGGCATCATAGGAGGCATTCCTTGTTGTTGCATTTGTGGTTGCTGCATACCTTGGGCTTGTTGCATCTGCATAGCTTGTTGCTGTTGCATAGCTTGCATTTGTTCTGCTTGAGCTTTTAGTTCAGGTATTAAATCTTCTTCAGAGATTCCATTAGCTTCCATATAAGGTTTAGATATTTCTGGAATACCTTGTGGGAATCCTTTCTTAGCTTCTTGAGCTAAAGCAAGAGCACCTAACTTCATGACTACATTCTTAATCATGATTTCTGCAGTGTTTCTAGACAATCTATCTGTATCAGGATCCATAAGTATAGCTTTATACTTACTAATATCATAAGGCTTTGCTAACTCTGCTGGAGTATAGCTACCTTTAGTCTTACCAAACATTTGTAAGATTTGTGGATCTTTTATTTTCATTGACTTAGTATCACTGAAAATAAAACTATCATCTGGTAGATTCATAGGTACTCCACCATTAGAATGCCTAGGGCCTTTTATAGTCATATGATCTACTATACCATCTCCTGATATTTGACCTACTACAGTTTCTCCACCTTCAGCTTCTAAATTAGCTTCTTCTCGTGGTACTCCACCAATAGTTCTTTTAGGTTTTAAAGATCCACTTGAATCTCCTTGCATTCCTGAACCTAATGATAACCCGTAATTTACCTGCTGTCCATAAGCAGCTTTTGGTAATCCTAAACTTTTAATTCTAACTTTCATAGTATTATTCTATAATTTCAACTGAGCCTCCTGCGGCATATATATCATTTATTTGTTCTTGTGTTAAATTATACACACCACCTATAGCATACTGACCCCCTCTAGCGGCAGTTTGATTCATTCCTCTAGGTCTTGCACTACTGACTCTAACGGGTTCATTAAACTGTGAATCAACCATTGATTGATATCCAGTAACAGCATCCCAACCTTGTCCTACATCATAACTAACTTGTTTAGATTTACTATCTGAAGTCAGCTTATTAAAATTATATATACTACGGCCTAGATTATCCTTACTTCCACTAATAGTATTTAATGCATTAGCACCTACTTGACCACTATAGCTCCACAGGGGATTATTAGTTGTTCGTGCAGTATTAACTTTATAATCTTCAGATCTAGTAGCTGCATTATAACAGTCACTTCCAACCTCTTGTAATTCTGCTTGTGTACAATCATCTAAATTAAACTCTTCCTCTTCTTCAGAAATATTTTCTACCATATTTTCATTAGGTGCATTTTGATCTTGCATAAAGTCTGTGTCTATTTCTCCAGCCATTACAAACTTATTCAACCCACCTAATCTATTTTCACCTTCTTCTACCTCTTCATTGAAATTTAAATATCCTGAATCATCACCTGTAAATTCATCATAGAAACCTTTATACTCTGTATCTATGATTTCTCCAGTCTTTTGATCGCGATTAACTTTTGTAGGACTATCTGTAAGGGTAAGCGTACCCTTTCTCAAAGGTTTCTTTTCATAACCTACATCTGTATTAGCTCCGATAATTCTTGTACCATCATTATCATAGATTGCATTCTCATAAGATCTAGTTACAGTATTAGGTAATCCATCTACTCCAATATATCCATAAGCAGAATTCTTATCTCCCTTTTTAGATAACCATGTAAACTGTTTAGGTGCATATAAATCAACTATAGTATTAGCAACACCTCTTATACCTTTTCCTTGAGTAAGAGGTTTAAGACCTTCTTTATAAAAGTCTTTAACTTGACCAAATATTCCTTTAGATGTTGGATAAACTGTTTCTCTATATTTTTGAATGTCTTCAGAAATTTTTCCAGGTCCTAGTACTGGATCTATCTTAGGTTTCTCAGGTTTTTTAAATGCTCCACCTGGTGCAAAGTAAGGATCTGTAACATCTTTAAATTGATCAGGATCCATTTCATCTCCACCATAAACATACTTATATAACTCAGGATTTACTGAACCTCCAAATGCCATGTTTTCTCTAGCATTATATCTTCCAAAGCTACCACCATCTACTCCATCAAGAGTATATACACCATCTCCTACTTTTTTAACTTTAAATTTGCTAGGATTTCTTACAAAGTCTTTATTTCTTGCTTTAAAATATTCTACAGCAGCTTCTTCACTAAAAGCTTTCTTTTTAGCTGCAGAACTTTCTTCTTTTTTTCTAGTTTCATTTTTAACAGGAAGTTCTTTAGCTCTTTTAAATTTCTTTTCAAGCTCTGCTTTTTCTGCAGCTGAAGCATTATCATATTTTTCAACCATGTATTGATATTCCATAACATTCTGAGCTTCAGTATGCTCTCTAAACATTTTTATCATATCAGCATATGAAGAAAAATCCCGAGCATATTTAGCTAAATCAGAGCCAGTAGCAGTATGAAAAGAATTATAAATATAATCTAACGTATCTTTATTCTCTCTCTTCCATTTATTAAGTGGTTCAGCTGCACGCCTAGCTGCTTCTTTTTGTTTAGCTTCGTACTCTTCTACCATTTTTTTATTTTCTTCAGGCATCTCCCCAGGTGCATCACCACGACTAAGTTGAAATGATTTTTCACCTCTAGCCTGCGATTCTTCACCTGCAGCTATTATTTGTTCTGCTAAAGACATGTTTGAAACATCAGAAGAATTATCATCAGGTTTATTTAGGTCAACTGAACCTTCATCATCCGCACCTTCTTGTGTAACAAACTTTCTATCTGGATTCTCTTCAGCATCTATTGCTCTAGCCCTTTGAAACATTTCTTCCAATCTTGCTTTTTCTTCAGGTGAAGCATTATCATATTGGTCTATAACATATTTATATTTATTATGATATGCTGCATCTGATATACCTACATATCGATTTTTATCAGTATATTCTCCAGATAAACCCTCTATATCATCTCTTAGACCATCAATATAGTCAGCATAACTTTTATTCTCTATATAGTCCCAACCTTCATTGGGTACAAAGTTATTTTCCCTATGTAATAGAGTTCCCTCCATATTGTTATTTATAAACTCCTCATAAGCCTCTTCTGGCATATAATTATAACCTGGCTCACTAGCTTTTACTTGTCTCTTAAGATTTGAATCATAATATAAATTACCATCCCCACTGTTTACAGACTTCGCTCCTTGACTTTGTAAATGTTCTAAAGCTTCTTTTAAGCCCATTTCTGAAGCTTCTTCTAAATCTTCTTCTGAACTTTCGACACCTTGAAAGTTTTCAGCATTTGGATCATAAAATACTTCTGTTCCATCATCATATACAAACTTTTCAAGACCTGAATTTGAATCTAAATCATTGTTAACATCATTAACATTTTCATCATTAACATTTTCATCATTAACATTTTCATCTGATGGATCAGGAGGAAGAGCATCATTATTAATCTCTCTTATACCTTCAAGTACTGTAGCATCAGGTATTACTCGTGTTGTAGTCGAATAAGTTCCTCGTGAATTATAACCTGAACCATCAACATTACTTCTAAGATTTCCTCCAAAAGCAGGTAAAGAAGTATAGTCTAAGCCTGATATACCCCACTCTCTTCTACCTAAACCTTTCTTTTTAAAGTAAATATCTACATCCGAATTTTCTAAACCTGTTCCTTCTCTAGAAAATTCTTTATCTGTATTACGATGACTAAATATTTGAGGCATAATAGAATTTAGATAATCATTACTCATAGTTCTAAAATCTCTACCAATAGCGTTATAGTTAGGATTTTCATCAAACAATCTATCATTTGCTAATACTGATGCATTTAAGTCACTTAGTGTAAATTCTCCACTATTTAAACCTTTTCTTAAAGACCGTCTATCACTTCTGTTATATGGCTCTTTTTTAGAATAGAGTCTTGCTAATTTTCTATTATTAGCTCTACCTCCACGTCTAAATTTATCAGGTTCAGAAAAGGCCTGATCAGACATTTGTTTAGCATAAAACTCATTACCTTCATTCTTTACACCTTCTATAAACTGATTAAGCGTAGCAGGTTGTGGTAAAATACTACCTGGTGTTTCAGTTTGTACAGCTCTTCCTTCCTTAGCTTGTTTTAAAAGCTTTTTCTTAAAACCACCTTTAGACATTTGAGGTTCTGAAGATTGAGCTGCTTGCATTTGCTGTACAACACTTCCAACAAGTTGTGTAACTTCATTTTGCAAACCAGCCATTTGTTCTTCTGAAACTTGCTGACCATTACTTTCAGACTGTAACAAAGACACCTTTAGCATGCCCTTTATAATATCATTAGGTGGGACACCAGTTTGAAGTAAATCTGCCACAATCTTTTGAGGTTCCATACCTTGTTGCATACTTTGTGCAAGAAACTCTATTAGTTTGTTTTCAGCTTGGCTAGCTGCTTGTTGTTCAAGCATTTGTTCTTGTTGCATTTGATCTTGTTGCATCATAGCCATTTCTTCTTGAGATGGTTGTTGCATTCCTGGTTGGGCCTTAAGCATAAAGCGCTTCATAGGATTTCTTACACCAGCCTGTTCACCATATTTGGCTTTTCTAATTCTATATCTTTTTTTATTTGACATGTCTAAAAGTACTTAATTATAATATACTAATTTTTAGTTTAATGTTTAAACTTACAATGTTTATGTTAATTCATCTAAAACGTAACCCTGATCTATATATTTTTGAACTTCTTCTTTTGTAAGTTCTGCTTCAACAACCCCTCCTTTTTTATGTGATATAATAGGTCTTACACCATCTAGTATCTCTTTAGGTATTACAAATTCATACCAATAATTACCGTCTCTACCAACTATTGGTTTCTCTGTTAAAAATTTTACATTAGGAAATCTTTTTTGTAATTCTTCATAATCTTTTTGATATTGTATTACTATCTTATACTTATCGTCAGGTAACATGTTAAACTTATCTAGATTTCTAAAAGGATCTGTACCATTAACTTGACTCTCTAAAGCATGTTTTAACTGTCTCTCACCACGTTGTAATAATTTTTTTATTGCTTTAATTTGATCTTCATTATAAAAATCAGATTTAAGTTCTTTACCTTTTATAGGCTTTCCGCTACTGTCTGTCTTTTGAACATATTCCCATAATGGTTTACCACTCTCTACTATTTTCTTTGCTAAAGCAGCATTGTCTACAATATCTACAATAGGTTCTGCAACATCACGACTCCCATCATGAATGTCTGTAAGATGCATTTGATATAACAACGTAATTTTGTCCTCATCTGTTAATACAGTAGGTATTATATCTTTATCATCTGCTTCCGTATTAAAAGCAGCTTTTGTTTTACTAATATCCAAATAATTAACCAGGGTGGCCTCTATAAAATTCGTCTCACGTACATTAGCAATGTTATTACCTAATCCTTCTTTAGGAGTAGGGTAATGTAGGTAACTATCCTGGTATTCTTGAACATTAACAACAGTTTGCGGTGCTGGAAATCTAACTTTAGTATAACCATTTTGTGCAGCCCAATGTATGGTTTCTTCAATCATTCTTATACGACTATCTTTTTGATAAGCTTTTGCATCCTTTAAAGTATTATCATCGGGCCCTAATCTATCAGCAAGTAGTGTATCATTAACTTTTGTCCTTCCCATAGACTTACTCTCTGTTGCAAATAAAGACTCACCTAAATAACGCTCTAACTCTGCTATTTCTTTAGCATGTGTATCATAAGAGTTACCATTTGTAATACCCTTATGAACATTTTCCCATATTAAACGCATTCTATCTCTTTCAGGTTTACCTACCTTAGGATTATAATACTGTATTTCATCTATTTTGTCTCGTATAGCAGTATTCATATCATTCCATTCCTGATCAACATAAAGTTTTTCAATACCTTTTTTACTAAACTCTTTAAGGGTTGATCGTTGAGCTGCATCAGACTGTATTTGTGTAACAACCAAGGTCTCTTCATCAGAATTTTTTTCTGTTATATGAACATGACCCATTGTACCCTCTGGCATATCATGTTTTGTAACACCATATCCTGGTAATCTTGCATTATTACTAAATATTAAAGTTCGATTATTAACAGTAAAATCAGGTATTATACCCTTTACAAAATCATCTAAAGTATTAGCTAACTCGTCATGCTGTCTCTTCTCATAATCAGATCTTTTCTCCAGATTTCTCATTTGCATTGCTAGCTTCTCATACTTTTTGTTAGCAAGATTATGATTTTTTACAGCTTCTGAGTAAGCTTTTACTTCATTCATACGCTGTTTATTCTGAGATGCTTGAGCATACCAGTCTTCCTTAGTCATATGATAATCTATCCATACCATTTTTTTATCCACTATATCTCGAGTATCGCGAATTACCTTTGCTTGAGCATCTTGTTCTTTTTCTAGCGCTGCATATTTATCTTTATCACTTTTTACTTTTTTTGCATATTCCGCATTTATTTGATTAAATTTTACAGTAGCTTCTTCAGCATTTAATCCTTTAAAAGCATTAAGAATTTCACTGTTTAGAGGCGCTTTATCAAAGCCTATTCTGCGATGACCATATGTAGAATTACCATATGATCCTGTAAATCCTGAGTCAACCTTATCATAGACTATACCATTTTCCTTAGTTATTTGACCTGATACTGTTATATTCAAAGGTACTGTTACAAGATTTGCTATATCGTTTAATTCATCTAATGAAATTTTTTCAGGTATATCTTCTCCATAGCGTTTCTCAAGCTCTGCCTTAATTCTAGGTACTTTTAAATGGGGCATACTTCCCTTATTAATAATTGCTAATGCTTCCTCAGTAGATACCATACCATCTTTTGCAATTCTACTAATAGGTCCATTTGGCGCAAGCTCTTTAAATGTTGTACCTACCTTTTTAGATTTAAGCGGGTTTTTTCCATAATCCTCTTTCATAAAACTTTCTGTAACATAACCTTTATCATATGACATAGTTGTTGCAGGATCTAAATCTGCAGAAGAAGGTAAAGTTTCTGCTACATAATCTACAACTGCATTTTTTACCACTTCAGGTTTAACTTCAACCAGCTTTTCAAAAGTAAGATTAGGTCCTAACTCTTTTGTAATTTTTGCTGGTAAATTTTTAAGGACATAACTTTCTAACTCTGATTGTTTAAAAAGAACATTCTTAAGTGCAGGAACAGTTTTAAAGAATTTTCTTATATTTTTATATGCTCTCTTAAGGTTAATCTTTTTACCTCGCCCAAAAATCATTAAAGGTAAAGCAGCCATCATTGATGCATCTGGATCTTCATCACTAGCTGCTACAGCTGCGGCTCCCACTGTTCCTACTAAAGGTAATACACTTTTATAAATATCAGGATTAGTCATATCAAACATTCCATCATTACCAAATGCTGACTTTACGTTTCTTCCAGGCTCAGGTGCATTATTTATTAAAACTTCTGTACCAAAACCATCATCTTTTATATTACGCAATTTAACAGTACCAATATCATTTTCTAACATGTATTTTAAAATATCATCTGTAGATGTTTCATCAGGAAAAGCTTTTCGTAATTCTTCTACAACTTCATTAACTTCTGGAGCAGGCATATTTTGCTGTTTTTTCCAATATCTAGCTTTAGCATTGCTTGCCCTCATAGAATCTGCTAGTGCACGTAAAGTCCAACCATTTTTATCTTTAGCATCATGTTCTAAACCTTCTTCCCTTATTTTTTTTCGTAAAGCTTTCATTTGTTTGTCACGCAATGCTGCTTGTTCTTCTTGACCTTTTATATTTATTTCTAAAAATTGTTTCCAGTCTTTATCAGATTTAATATTATTTAAATCTATTTCTGCCCATTCCTGTAAACGTATATCTATCTCTGCGCTTCTTGGTTGTTTTGGAAAATATAGTTCTTGTATACCTCCTGTACTTTCTGGAAAATCAGGTCCCAAAGTCATTTTGCTATTATATGGAGCATAACCTTCTGCTAACTCTCTATTTTCAGCTGTAAAAAGTCCTTGTTTAGGAATATTTCTATTTTTTCTTACACCTCTATATACTTGATCTGCTCCTTCAGGAAAAGCTTTTTTAAAGTTTTCACTTTGTTGTTGTACAAATTGTTCTTTAGTTCCATCAAAAGGAGTACCATCAGGATTCTTCATCCAAGTACCATCTTGTTTTGTATTGTGTTCAATAGCACGATACTCTTCCATTAATGGTTTATTATTAGGTATGTCCTTGTTCCATTTAGCCCAATCTATTTCTGACTTAAAAGATTCTGGTACTTTTGATGAACCTTGAGGTAAAGCTTTTTGGTTTAAAACAATAGTTTGACCATTAGCTACAAGTACATCGATGTTCATCTTTTCACGAAGTATTTCTAATCCTTTTGCATCTATCATAATACTTTCAGGAAATGCCATTACTGTAGCTTCACCAAATTTAGATAATCCAACTTCGTTAGCTTTACCTATTTCATAAACCGCTTCCTCAGTTGCTGTGGCTGCTGCATCTGCACCTCTAGCTACTGCTGCCTCTCCCATAGCCGTTAACGCTCTATCATAGTTATAAACACCAACTTGTATTGTACGGCCTCCTGGTAATTTTATTTGTCTAGTTACAAATGTATTAGGTTTTATTACCTTAGGTATTTCACCAGCTGTTTTTTCTATTTCACCAAAACCAATAATAACGTTACCTTCACCAGAAACATTACTTATGACCTTTCCAGATTTATCTAGAATTTTATAAGGACTACTACCCTGTTTAGTATACTGAAAATATATAGGTGCTTTAGATTGAAGTATAGCACTTCCGTTCTCAGTATATACAATTCCTTCATCTATACCTTTTGCTTGTAGCTCTTTAAGAGACATATTGTTTATGCGTTCTTGTTCTGCACGAAACTGAGGATTATTTTTCATTCTTTGCTTAATCTGTTTAGGAGTTAGATTAGGTTTAAATGCATCTCTATAAAGTTTTATTAATTCTTCTTCAGTCTTTACTGCTCCTGTCAAAAGTTTTCTAGCTTTATTTGCTCCTTTTACAATACTTGCTGCACTCTTAACTCCCATTAGCGCAAACAGAGCATCCAAACTTACTCCAGGCATACCTAAAAGTCTATCCATTGTACCAGGATCAGTTTCTTCAACTAATTTCCTAAGATTTTTTTGAAAATCATCAACCATTTGAGGAGCTGTGTATGCAAAGTAACCTGTCATTGCAGCTTGAACTAGTGGATTATTCATTATTGTTGTAAGAGCGCTAACAACATATGGTGCAGCCAAGCCTCCAGCAGCAACTGCAAAAGCTACTTGCTTTATAGCATCCATACTACCATCTGCCCAACCTTGAGCTATCATAGAATTTCGCTCCTCTTCCGTAAACTTTACATTATTTGGATCTTGATCTTGAAAATATGTTTTGTATATTTTCATTAAATGCTGATCAGTTGGAGTCTCAGATATTTTTTTTCTTAGTGCTCTATAGTGTTCTGGTGAACTACCAAGTTTAAACTTTTTACCAAATAACTCGCCTTCCCAATAATCTACACCTATATAAGCAGCATCGTCAATTTGTTGCTTGTTATACTTCTTTAAATCTTTTTCATAGTCTTTGAAATCACCCTTTGTAACTTTAATAAAATCTTTTAAGTCTTCTATTTTTCCCATTATAGGAACTAATGAGTTTGGTAAGTATCCAGCATCAGTAGCATTTAAAAAAAGTTGTTCAGCTTCATCACTAAGTTTTTGTTGTAACTTTTGATTTTTTTTATCGGGATATGTCACTGTATCTGCATACTCTGGTATATACTTTCTTGGTACATAACCAAGTTCATTTATTTGTTCAATTTCAAATAAAGTATTTTCTGTAATAGGTATTCTACGTTTAAGGAGTTTAGTAATTTTACGCTCAGTTATAGGATTTCCAAATTCATCCAATTTTGGAATCATGTTGGGTCTATATTCACCTGTCCACTCTCCAGTCTCATCATCATATATTTTATTTTGAGGATCTGTATTTGGGACACTTTCATACACCTGTGTATTACCTATACTATAGACAGATTTCGGCATACCATATTGCTGTCTTTTACGTAAATAATATTCTTGCACATCAGCCTTTAGTGCAGCTATCTGTCTTCTATATATTTTACCATCTTTATTAGCCCAATGTAAAGCTCTGGTTGGATCTCCTTTTCTATCTCCAAAATTCATTTGCATTTGCGCTTCAATATTAAAATATCTTTGTCGCAATTCTTCAAGTTCTCTATTATCATCTTTTCCTTGACCTTCCCGATATAGATAATTAGACCCATCATTTCTTTGCTTATACTCATCCATTTGCCACTCAGGAGTTCTCGTCAAAGAACCATATAAACTTTTAGTTTGTAGTCTATGCTTATTACCTTTAGTAGGAGAATTCATAAATACTTCTTCAGCAGTCTGACCATTATATAACGTCTCTTGTGGATTATTTATTTGTTCTATTATATCATCTGATATCTCCAGTGCCTCATTATCCTGTATATCATCTAGTATATTCCATTCTGCCTCACTACGTTCAGGTATTTTATATCTCCAGGTTACACCTTGCTCTTTAAATTTTGCATTTTTTTTATTAACCCAATCAACTCTTTGGTCATAGGACATAACATTCCATACCTGAAGAAACTCTTGATTTTTTTTCTCTCTTTCCTTTTGTTTTTTGATTTCATCTTCCATTTGAGCATATGCCTCATCTGTACCACTATATTGAGTACGGGTAGATTCCATAGACTCTTCATGAGGATGAGAATGCCAAGGAATGTTTCCGCCCTGATGCATTTTTGGTAATCCAACTACTTTGTACTTTTTCATAATTATATTTCTTCAAAAGTGTAACCTTGCTTTTTTAATCTCTGCATAGTAGCTTCATCTACTTCATCTCCTAATCCTACTGACCCACCTTGTTTTTTATAACCTAATTTTTTTCTATAATCATTAAATGCTTCCCAAGTTTCATCACCAACTATCCCATCATAATATATAGTACCCAGATTTCTATCTTGATATACTATTGAATTTGGTAACTTATATCCTTTTGAAGCTAAGAATGCCTGTAATTCTTTAATATTAAAATCTGCTATTTTTCCATCTTTAAAAGATTCTTTTGTAAAAGGAATAACGGAATCATAAACCCAATCAGCAACTGTCCCATATTCACTCCAAGAATCTGAAGTTTTTGAAAGCTCTGGAATATGTGGTGATAATGCCTTTAAATAAGTTACCCACAAATTGTCCTTTCCAAAGCGTATAGGTAACTCTGGATGTTTATCTTTTGGATTTTCTTTTGCATACCCTTCTAAATCACTTTTTACTGATTCATTATCTTTAAATCTATCTATCATTGCTAAATAGGTATCCTCACTAAAAATACCATCTTCTTTTACACCTAAAAATTTTTGAACTTTTTTGACAATAGCGGGTGTCATTTGACCACGAACCGTCATATGTATACCAGGTTCAATAAGTCTATGATTATGAAACTCATCAGTACCAGGTGTTTGATATCTTGCACTGTCACCATACTTCACGTATTCATACAATGTTTCTAGGCTACTTGGGATATGAGCAAGAGTATTATTACTAGGCACATGGTGTGTTCTATGAGCAAGTTCTGCTATTAAAACATTTATAAAGCGATCATAATTACCACGTCTAAAAGGTTTTTCACCAACACCTATAGTAGCTCCATCACCCAATCCCATGCCTGGACGAAAAAAGCCTCTATTGTCATATTTAGAATTTTCAGAATCCAGTCCATCAAAGCGTATTTCATCAATACCTGAAGCTTTATTCATTAAATTCCACAGTATAGGATAGTCTTTTTTTGCTTTAGCTGCCATATGTCGAAATGCTTTTTGCTCCTTGGGATCATCTGTTTTAAAAGTAAGTTTTATATCATCATCTTCTCTTCTTGTGTTATACCTTTTGCCTTTATACATAAAAGATGTTTCTCCATCTGCTCTAGCTTGAGCAAATGCTTTATCTCTTGTAGAATAAGAACTATAATCTTTGGCTAATAAATTAGCAGGAAGATGATAAATATCATCAAGACCCTCCTTGACATTGCTTGGCATAAAGCTGGTTTTGCTAAACTGGTCATATGCATCTTCTGCTGTTTCGGCAATATAATTAGGTAGTGTTTCAGTAAGTAATTTAGGTATACCCATAATACCTTCATATGCACTAGTAATCCAAGATTCATTAGGGTTTGTACCATAATCTATATTCTGATCAATCCATGCTTTATATTCAGCATCTGGATCAACTCCATCTAAATAAACTATAGGTCTTTCATTTGCTATATGAAATGTATTGTCTATATCTTGATTTTGTTTCTGTTCAAGAATCCATCTTTCTCGAAACTCTTGTTCCTTAGACTTTTTCTCAGAAGAATCATGTTCACCACCGTGAAGTTTATGTTTGTATGTCTTAATTTTTTCTCTACGATTAGTTCCTGCATATCTTTTATCAGTAACCCCTTTTTGCAAATGACCTTTTAGACCACCCCACTCGCGACCTGAAGATTTAGCAAAGTTTCTATTTTGACGTTTTCTTTCACGACCTACTCTAGTTGGTTCTGACCAAGTCATTTCTTGAAAAGGTCCTGAAAAATCTACTAGAGAAAATTCAGGTGAATATGTTTTAAAATTCCTTGGGTCAAGTTCAGTAAAACTTATTTCTTCAATAGGTTCTAGTCTAATATCTTTATATTCTAGCTTAGATTCAGGTACAGGAATTATCTTTTCAGGTATTTTTTCTACTATGAGTTCTTCTTCTGACTCTTTAGATTCTTCAGGAGTATCTTGTTCTTTTATAAATTTAGCCCATGCTGCCTTAGATTTTGGTCCCCATATTCCATCTGCTCTACCTATTTTAAAACCTGCATCTATTAACTGTTGTTGCTTATCAATAATTGCTTGTTTAAGTGCAGCCTTTTCTTCATCCTGTATATATTTTACATAATCAGGATTAGTTTCATCGCCAAGAAAAACAGGCTGCTGTGGTTTAGCATAAGTATCTTGAATACTTTTATACACTTCACTACCTCCCTTACCTGATCCATCAGCATACATCCACGCAGGAAAAGCTGCTAAAGTTACTTTTCTACCTGTAGGTTGAATTTTTTGATCAGAAACTGTATAACCTTCTGGCAATTCTTCTTCAGTAACTTTTCTCCAGTATGGTCCTGATGATGCCCTGGAACTATAAGTCTTCCAAGTTAAACGATCTTTATCTCCTTGATTATATAAACTTAAACTATCTTGAAAACCTTGTAGTCTTGGATCATTTACATCTGTTACAAATATTGGTTTTTTCTTAGGTGGATCATGTGGTCCACCATGGTCCCTTTTAGGTAATGTTTTTCTAGAGTAAAGATCTAAAATATAGTTATTTGTAGTATCTGAAACAGCTTTATCAAAACGTGTATTAAACTCTTCATCTTGTCCAGTAATCCTATCTACGTAATCTATAGTTTCCTGAGGCACATACTTTGTATTTAGCCAATCTAATGTATTATAAATATCTATACCATCAGCTTTAGCTTTTGTTAATGCATTCTTTACATTACCAACACCTAGATTATATCCACTTAAAAACTTAGCATTTTTTACAAAGTCTTCACCCTTGTTTAAATAAGGTCTTCCAGAAATCCAATTCATATATCCAAATTGTGCAGCTGCTGCTTGTGCAGGATCATAAGGATCAAAAGATTCATCTACTATACCAAGCCTTACCATATCCTTTATAGTCTCTGGCATAAACTGAGCAAGACCTTGTGCACCTTTAGAACTTTTTGTTGTACCTGTAATTACATCAGGTCTAAAACTAGATTCTGCAAAAGCTTGTTTTAAATACAAATTAATTAAAGAAGTTGGAGTTTCTGAGACTTCTACTTCTTCTACTGTGTTTTCTTCAACTTTTGCTGCTTCAGGTATAATTAGTACTTGACCTGGATAAATTTTATCTCTTATAACTTTAGGGTTAGCTGCTCCAAGTTTATCAGGCGTGGTTCCAATTGCATATGCAATTTCATCAAATGTATCACCAGATTTTACAGTGTAAGTTCCACCTCCATCTTTTCCTTCATACATTTCTTCTAAAACATATCCACCTGCTCTATACTGTTCAACTTCTTCATCTGTTAATTCAACCTCTATACCTTCATCTGGTAATTGGTCTTTCCAAGAACCTTCACCAAATGCTAATGCAGCTTCCTTGTCTTCTCCAAAGTTATATACTTCACCTCTTCTTTTTGCCTCTTCATAAACTTTCATCCAATCTTCTTCCTCAGACATATCAACCCAATTTTGTTGATCATCTGCGTAAGGTTTTGAATCTTGAAATAAAGAAGGAAATCCTACCCATCCTATTTCTGGAATATACTCAGCTCTCATTAAATGAGAAGATACACTTGTAGGAAACTGAAGACCTGAAGGAGTCCATGTTTTATTATCATAGTTTTTTCTAGATCCTCTTCTTTGTTTTACTTTAGGACCTCCATCTTCATACCAACCAGTCCAATCTCCAAAGC
>MDTG01175823.1_pt1 | contig 25070 bp, 20 predicted proteins | sample 811421 | NCBI WGS metagenome assembly MDTG01 (sample SAMN05326645, study PRJNA326480) | marine metagenome | isolation source: seawater | place: Pacific Ocean: South East | collected 2011 | reverse complement strand
CGTCCCTACCACAGGCAAAACCCGCGTGGTAGACCACACCCCGGCCACCCACCCAACCGTGGTAGACCACACCCACTCAAAAAAACCAACCCATTCACCAATAACCACTTAAACAAACCACCACCGTGGTAGACCACACTGGGCCTCCCCGTGTCCTACCACACAAACCTCCAACCAACCACCACCATGAACACCAACGAACACACCCTCACAACGACCCACACCCATGCACCCAAGGACAGCAGGCCCAAGGCCTACGCCTTCAAGCACTGGAACAGGGACTTCGAAAACGCCCAGACAAGAAAACAACGCATCGAGACCCTCGAACAAACCGTGGTAGACCACACCTACATAAAAACTAAATCATTGATAAATAATAAGATGAGGTATGCACTTACTGTGGTCTACCACATAAGCCATCCAACGACGGATTAACCACAATGATGATAAATGCCAAACGTGAAATGTTCTCCTGGGACACAAACACGAGCCTCTTCCCATCCTTTTTCTTCTGCGATTTATTAGGGCCTGTTATTTATTTTGATAATATCGTTTATTTTATGGACTTTGAATCTATAACGATGCCAATATAGCTTTAGAACTTAAAGTTCTGACATTGTTATGGGTAGTTTATTGTCAAAAGTGGGTAGTTTATTTCGTAATCATGGGGCCTTATTACTTAGTTTTGGGGTAGGGTTATTCATTTGGTTTTTGCCGCATCCAGAAGGCTTGGATGTTCGTGCTTGGCATGTTCTGGCCATATTCATTGCAACTATTGTCGCTATCGTCACGAAGCCACTTCCTATGGGTGCGGTTGCTATTTGTTCGATTGCTGTCTGTATGGCAACGGGGACTTTGACGGCAGGAGAGGCACTTAGTGGTTTTAGCAAAGGGTCTATTTGGCTGATTGTTATCGCCTTTTTTATTGCGCGCGGCTTTATCAAAACCCAACTTGGTACGCGGATTGCGTGCTTTTTCGTGCGCGCTTTTGGCAAAAGCTCTCTCAGTCTCGCCTACAGTTTTGTTTTTAGTGAGTACTTGCTCGCGCCGGCTATTCCTAGCTCAACTGCACGTTCAGGAGGCATTATTTTCCCTGTGCTGAATGCTTTGTCTCAGTCCCTGAAAAGTAAACCGAATGACCCTTCGGCGCGTGACTTAGGATCTTTTCTGACGCTGTGCTCATTTCAAGGGGATGCTATTATTAGCGGCCTCTTTCTGACAGCTATGGCAGGTAACCCTTTGATTGCGGAGTTTTCTGCTGAGCTTGGGGTTCATCTAACCTGGGGCTTATGGGCCCTTGCAGCGCTCGTGCCTGGGATTGTCTGTTTAATTGTTGTACCCTGGGTTATTTATCTTGTGCACCCTCCGCGCATTAAACGAGTTCCTAATGCCAGTGCACTGGCCCATGAAAAGCTCGAAGAGATTGGCCCGATGAAGCGCTCAGAAAAGATTCTTTTAGGAACCTTTTTTATTTTGATTGGCCTTTGGGTTTTTGGGGACACTGTCGGTATTAGTAGTGTCGCAACAGCTGTGATTGGGCTGAGTATACTTTTGCTCAGTGGTGTGCTCACTTGGGATGATGTGCTGTCTGAAAAGGGAGCTTGGGAAACTTTAGTTTGGTTTTCGACACTGCTTATGCTTGCAGGCTTTTTGAATAAATTTGGTGTGATTGAGTGCCTTGGGGATTATATTAGGTCTCAGGTGTCTGGTTTATCTTGGCCTCTAGCCTTTAGCCTTTTAAGCCTCCTTTATTACTATAGTCATTATCTGTTTGCTAGCAGTACAGCTCATATCGGAGCTATGTATGCAGCCTTTCTTTCTCTGTCCATTGTACTGGGGACGCCACCGTTGTTTGCAGCACTGATACTCGCGTATTTTAGCAGTTTTTTTGGAGGTCTTACGCACTATGGTTCTGGGCCTGCACCGGTACTCTTTGGGGCCGGTTATGTGAGTGTGCGTGATTGGTGGATTGTTGGTGGGGTCGTGAGCGTTGTCAGTATTGCTATTTTGGTCGTTATTGGCGGTGCTTGGTGGCGTTTTTTAGGTTATTGGTAAGATCTTTAGCTTGACCTGGGGCAGCCGCTTGGCATGGTAATAGACCATTCCTGCTTCTCCTAAGTCAGGGAGGATGAGTCGGGCCGTAGCGCAGCCTGGTAGCGCACTTGCATGGGGTGCAAGGGGTCGTGAGTTCGAATCTCACCGGCCCGACCATTTTTAAATAGCAGGATGAAGTGTGGGGTATTCAGGATGAATATCAGACACTTCGTTGCTCGATAGCGAGCTTGCGATTGGGGTCTCCAGCTGCGTAAACGGTTTGTGTTGGGAAGGCAAATTCGATCCCTGCATCATTAAAACGGCGCAGAAGCTCAAAGTTGAACTTTTCGTTGAATGCTTGAGCGTCCCAGTAATTAGCAGGAGTGTACCAATAAATGACGAGTATATTTAAAGACCAGTCATTAAAGTCGCTGAAAAATACGCGAGGTGGATAGTCTTTGGGCATCCCTTCATGGTCTTTTAGTAGATCTTTTATGATATCGAGACCTTCTTGGAGTTTTTCTGGAGTCGTGTCGTAAGTAACGGTTACGTTAAGAGTCCGCTTGATAAAAGGGCGTTTGGCGATGTTACGAATCGCTTTGTTAGCAAGGTCTCCATTGGGAACTGCGATGAGGTGGCCATCTAGATTGCGAATGCGGGTTGATCGCATGCCGATTTCTTCGATAATACCATCGACACCGTCGACAACGACGCGTTGACCGACTTCAAAAGGTTTATCTGAAAGTAGGAAAATAGAACCAAAAAAGTGTTTTAGTGTGTCCTGAGCAGCTAAAGCCACAGCTAAACCACCAATTCCTAAGCCTGCTAGAATGGAGCTTATAGGCTCTTTGCTGAAGATTTGAATCATCTGAACAACGGCAAAAACTATGATAATGCCGCGCAAAGTTTTCCGAGCGAGAGGAACCAAGACAACGTCTAGAGTGTTGTCATCACGTTTGGCAAAGCGCTCAAGCCAAAGCTCAGGAACGATGACAAGCTGCATGGCCATCCGTGCCAAGGCGATGACAATGACAAAACCGATAGCAATGTCAAAGATGCTGCGTAGCTGTGGCCCCATTTTGATGAGCGCAAACCCAATGTCGAAGGAAATGGCAATGAGGGTAAATGTAATGGTGTTGGCTATAGCTGCGGTAGCCGCACTTGAAATGGGGCGATTCTTGCTTTTAAGGCTTTGGGATGTTCGCAGGAGGGACCATTGAATGCATTTGCCGATAATTAAGGCGCCGAGTATCGCAGCTCCTAAAATGCAGAAGCGCCACAGCTCGTTGTCTCCTAGGATGTTTTCTTGGAGAAAATTAACGTCAATAGCAGCATCGATTTTTTTATCGTCAACGATATTGTCCATAATCTTGAAGGGTATAGGTTCGACAAGCAAAGCTTGCTTAAACTAAAAGCTTAATAAAAAAAAGCGGGCTGTAAACCCTAGAGCTCTTAATACTCTTATGAGAATGGTGCCAAGGGGCGGATTCGAACCGCCGACCAAAGGCTTATGAGTCCTCTGCTCTGCCACTGAGCTACCCTGGCTCTCAAAATGTAAGGCCGCTAGGTTTAATCGACAGAGCACCCTCGTGGCAAGCAAAATATTGAAACTCCTGATGGAGTCTTATTCTGGGCCGTAGTCATTGTGGCCTAGTCCTTAATACTGCTGGAATATGTCTATGTTAGTGATGGGCTTATGATTTCTCATGGCTCACTCAATACTTGCTGATAAAAAACGTTATGTTGTTATAGTCGTTTTTTGCAGTTGAAGTTTTTTCTGAAGGTAGGCCATGTCGTTTTCGACCATTTCTGCTACGAGTTTTTCAAAAGATTGAGTGTGGTTCCAGTTGAGTTGCTTGCGGGCCTTTGAGGCATCGCCGAGGAGGATTTCTACTTCGGCAGGGCGGTAAAACTTTGGGTCAACAACGACATAGTCTTCATAGTTGAGGTCAAGAGCGCTGAAGGCTGCTTGGGCAAAATCTCTCACGGAATGAGCAACACCACTGGCAATGACAAAGTCATCCGGGGTGTCTTGTTGGAGCATGAGCCACATGGCTTCGACGTATTCGCGGGCATCTCCCCAGTCTCGCTTAGCGTCTAGATTTCCGAGGCGAAGCTCATTGGTGAGGCCAAGTTTGATGCGTGCTGCATGGCTGGTGATTTTGCGAGTTACAAACTCAAAACCGCGCCTTGGAGACTCATGGTTGAATAAGATTCCGGAGCAGGCAAAGATGTCATAGGCTTCACGGTAGTTGCGTGTTAAGTCAAAACCTGCAACCTTCGAGATTCCGTAAGCTGAACGAGGGTAGAAGGGGGTTTCTTCGTTTTGGGGGGAATGGCGTACTTTGCCGAACATTTCACTTGAGCCGGCGAAGTAGAAGCGAGCTTGAGGGACGAGCTGCTTAACCGTTGCTAGAATGAAGTGGGTACCATTGATATTAGTGTTGAGTGTTGTGAACTCATCTTCAAAGGAATAGCTGACGAAACTTTGAGATGCTAGGTGATAGACTTCATCCGGGCGGATCTTTTCGACGATTTGAAAAAGACTTGGAAAGCTCTCTAACGACCCCGAATGTAAGTGAATGTCTTTCAAAATATCACGTAGGCGCCACATGCGATTGTCAGCATCTTCGAGGGCAACGCGCCGGACGATCCCATGTACTTCGTAGCCTCTTTTTAAGAGAAGTTCTGCCAAGTAGGAGCCGTCTTGACCCGTGATGCCTGTGATGAGTGCTTTTTTCATTCAATGTCTATTCGCCTAAGTGTTTTCCAGGGATGATGTAGTTTTGAACATAGTCTGAGACGGCGTCTTCGAGTGGGGTGACTGTGTCCTTGAAGCCTGCTTGTCTGAGCTTAGAAATATCGGCGCAAGTGTAGTATTGGTATTTTTCTCGGAGCTGCTCGGGCATGTCAATATAGTTGATCTTTGCTGGTTTATCTAGGGCTTTAAAAATGGCATGAACTAAGTCATTCCACGTATTAGCCTCGCCTGAGCCGATATTAAAAAGGCCGCGGTGCTTTGTTTCGCTTAGGTGAAGCGTCATCTTGACGGCATCTTTAATGTAGAGAAAATCGCGCTTTTGCTCGCCATCTTTATAGTCTGGGTGATGGCTTTTGAATAAGGAAACGCTGCCCGTTTCTTGGATTTGGCCGCAGGCCTTGTGAACGAGGCTGCGCATGTCTTCTTTGTGGTATTCATTGGGACCAAAAACATTGAAGTATTTGAGGCCTATTACCTTGTCTAAGAAGCCGCGCTTTTGGGCGTAGAGATCAAAAAGGTGTTTGGAGTAGCCGTACATGTTTAGCGGGTGCAGTGCTTGGATGTCTGCGTTTTGATCATCCATACCCTGGCTGCCATCGCCGTAGGTGGCTGCAGAAGAGGCATAAGTGAAGCGGATGCCATGTGACAGAGCCCATTGGGCAAGATGCTTGCTAAATTCGTAATTGTTGTGAATTAAGTAGCGGGCGTCTTTTTCTGTTGTGGAGGAGCATGCTCCAAGATGAAAGATTTGGGTGATATCGCTTAAAAGGAGTGCGTGCTCATCGATCGTTTCTAGGAGCCTATCTGCCTCCATGTAATCATCAAAGCGGAGGGGAACGAGATTTTTGTAGCGCTCGTCTTCGCCTAGAAAATCAACAACGAGGATGTCTTCGATGCCTCGTTGGTTGAGCTCTTCAATAAGGGCACTGCCAATAAAGCCAGCGCCGCCTGTAACTAAAATCTTTTGCTTTTTCATAGGATGGATCTCGAGTGACTACTTATGACTGTCGGCCACTAGTTTTTCAATAAGATTCCTGAAGTTGTTTTCTTCTAGGAGCTTAAGTTTTTTCTCGGTCATTCCGCCGGGGGATGCAACTTGCCCTCTGAGGTATGCTGCTTCGTGGTTTGAGGTAGCTAGTAGACGAGCTGAACCGAAGAAAGTTTCCTCTACGCAGGTGCGTGCTACTGCCTCTGAAATGCCAGCTTTTTGGGTGGCGGCAATGAAGGCCTCAACAAATTCATAGAAGTAGGCAGGCCCGCAGCCTGTTACCCAAGTGAGGGTTTCGAGGTCTTCTTCTGAGACTTGAAATGAACGGCCCAGTGCATTGAGGAATTGAGTTAGCGTAGATTTATGCTCTTTAGGAAGGGAGTCTTCGAGAGTGTAGAGGGTTGCCCCAGCGCCTACTTCACAGGGGATGTTTGGCATAATGCGCACTAGACTATATGACCCTGCAAGGTGCTTGTGTAGGGAGTGGAATGACGTCCCCCCTAGAATTGAGAGGATGAGCGGTGAGTCTCTACGTTCAGTGAGGGGAGCTGAAAAATCACCAAGGCTTTTAGGTTTAAAGGCTAAAATAATAACATCAGCTTCTTTGAGGATAGTGTCAGCATTTTTGATAAAAGTAACTCCCGCTTCTTGGGCAAGTTGTTGGGCGCTTTGGCCACTGAGTGATGTGCACTCGATAGACTCAGGCCTGTAGTGGCCGCTGTTGACAAGGCCTTTTACCATGGCTGAGGCCATGCGCCCAGCTCCAAGAAAACCGATTTTGAGCATGTTCCTTAATTGCAGCTAGTGGGCATTTTGTCAACCACTTGGGAAATGACGGTGGAAGTGCCCCCTTCGGGGTTGGAATGTAGGGAAATGTCTCCGCCGAGCTGACGCATCGTATGGCGGGCCATGGTAAGCCCAAGCCCATGGCCTACCGCGGCTTTAGAGCTGACAAAAGGCTCGAAAACTTGATCTCGGATGTTTTCGGGGATGCCTGTTCCTTGGTCTTTGACGACGATATAGAGCTTGTTGAATGCGTCTTCTTGTTGCGTGTAGCAGTGGACGGAAATATGGCGAGGCGTTGTTTGCTCTCGAGGGTAGGCTTCCCAGGCATTGAGGAGAATTTTATCTAAGATAGACTCAAACGATTCTTGGTTGGTGATTATTTCCATACCTTCTGGCGTTTCGTCTTCGAGATGGATAGCTTCTTCAATGGCATGGTCGCTTCGGAAGTGTTCGATGCTTTTTTTGAGCAGAGGGCTCAAGGGTAGGGGGGTTTTTTCAGGTTGATACTCGCCCGCCATCATGCTGAGTTGGCGAACGATCTCAGCCATGCGTGTAACCGCGCGGTCGATCTGTTCGATGCTTTTAGTTAGGCGCTCTGGGTCTTGGAATTGAAGCCGGATGAGGTCTACGTGGCCGATGGCTACTCCAAGGAGGTTGTTGAGATTGTGTGCAATACCCTGGATGACTGCGGCAATCGTTGCCCCATGGCGCGCTTCGTTGAGGCGGTGTTGAAGTTCTAAGTTTTCTTCGTGAATTGCTTTGATGCGTAATTGATTTTTTACGCGTGCGAGCATTTCGTCTAAATCGACAGGCTTAGAAATGAAATCATAGGCACCCGTATCTAATCCTTTGAGTTTGTCTTTGATATCAGCTTTAACCGTGACGAAAATGATGGGGATGTCTTGAGTCTTGGGGTTGCACTTGAGCTGGCGGCATGTTTCGATCCCGTCAATCCCGGGGAGGATGATGTCGAGCAAGATGATATCAGGGTGGTGTTTTTGGGCAAGCTGTATGCATGCTTCCCCTGTGCTTGCAGTGAGGGTTTTCATGCCGGCTTGCTCGAGCTTTACACGTAGAAGCTTTACGTTGATGGGTTGATCATCGACGATAAGCACTGTGGGCGTTGAAGGGAGCTCTTCAGGCATGAGGTAGTCTATTAGAGATAGTATTTAGGGTGATGACTTAAGAAGGGGGGCTTTTAAGCTTCTTCGGGGCGGGTTTTGCGGTTTTGGAGTTCTTCAAAGTCGATATCTTCAATGACGATGGAGCGGCAGAGATAGTCGTGCCCGGTGAGACGACGCTTATTGCAAAAAGCAATCAGATAGTTGGTGAGAAGTAGGGGGAATAAAAGACAAAGGGTCATCGCTTTGATGCCGCTACGCACTCCAGATTCTAGGAAGCCTAAGGGCTCTAGTGTTTGAATGCTGATCACGCGAAGGCGAAAAACACGCTTGCCCAGCGAGCTTCCTTGAGTTGCGATAGCATTGACTAAAAAGTAGACCCAAAAGCTTCCAACGATGAACATTCGCGTAAACTCGAGCATCTCTTTGGCTTTAGGGGAAATCTCAAAAGTCGGAGGCTTAGCGCCTGTCTTGCGTGCGTCTTCGAGTTGGGTGCTATAGGTGCTTAGGGCTGTATCGAGTTCTTTAAGCTCTGGGCCATATTGACTGGGTAAGACCACTTTGTTGAGTAGAAGAACGATAATGGCTATGGCGAGAATTATATCGAGGAGGAACGCTAAGACTCGCATCCCAAGGCGCGCTTCAACGATGTCTTCCGCTTCTAGAGTAAGGGGGTTGGCCTGTGCTTGGGAGGATGATTCTGAGTTGGCGAAGGGAAATCGTGGCATAGTTAGATATATTGTATAAGTGAATGATCACGAAGACGTTTGGAGTTGATAGGCCTTCCATGTGTTTTTCATTAGCATGGCTACCGTCATCGGGCCTACGCCACCAGGAGCTGGTGTAATCTTCGAGCAGCGTGGGGCTACTCGATCAAAGTCAACATCTCCTGTTAAGCGGTAGCCACGCTTCGTGGATGAATCTTCGATGCGATTCATGCCAACGTCGATGACGATGGCACCCTTTTTGACCATGCTTTCTGTTACGAGATGGGGTTTGCCCACGGCAGCAATGAGAATGTCTGCCTGCTGAGTGATGCTAGCTAGATCTTTTGTTTGAGAGTGGCAAACGGTGACGGTTGCATTGCCTAAGGAGCCTTTACCCATGAAGATCAGAGCTGCCGGCTTTCCTACGATGAGGCTACGCCCAAGAATAACGATATGCTTGCCCGCTGTTGTGACGTTGCTCTGTTTGAGGAGTTCTACGATGCCAGCAGGGGTACAAGCAACAAAACTATGGGGATCTTCTTGGCAGAGCTTCCCGAGGTTGCTTGAGCTAAACCCATCAACATCTTTCTTCGGTGAAACTCGATTGAATGTTTTTTGCTCAGAAAGGTGATTAGGAAGGGGAGCTTGGATTAAGATCCCATGTACAGATGTGTCTTTATTGAGATCGTCTATGCATGCGAATAGAGCTGCTTCTGTGACGTCTTCAGGAAAGGTTTTTAAGCGGCTTTTAAAGCCTAGACGAGCTGCTATGGATTCTTTTTTGCGAACGTAAGTGATGGATGCAGGATCCTCTCCTACGCGAATGAATGCAATAGTAGGAATTGGCATGCCTTGGGTTACGTGATTCTTGACTTCAGCTTCTAGTTCCTGAAGTAGAGACTCTGCAATGGCTTTGCCGTCAATGAGCTCCATGGAAATGCAAGCTATTCTAACCTTTTTTGAGCTGAATCGTCTTTGCTTGGATCACGAGAGTGTGGCCTTGGTTGGAAGGCTTCGGGGTTCCTTGGATGATGACGTATTGGTTAATATAATGACTTAATGGGAGGTTTTCGATGAGTGTTTCTGTCGTTACAAATCCAATGCGGCGGTTGTTTCCGTCTTTGAGTTCGTATTGATAGCGCGAGGGTAAGCCCAGTGTTTTGGGGTGAAGCTTGAGTGTGCCTTCGAATTGTCGTGCTAGTTTGTCTGCATCAGATGTATTATTTGTGTGCGCGTTGGCTCGAGCAGAGTCTTTTTGAAAATAGAGAGGAATCTGCTTTTTGAATGTGATTTCAACCCAATTACCTTCGTGGACACGCCGGGAGGGCTCATTGCGGTCGAGCTCAATAAGAATGGGGCTGTCTGTATTTTTTTCTAGGTAGACAGGAAATGACTGTGCTTTTTTAGTTTGAAGGTCTTTTGCAAGAGCGTAGCCTGTATAGCGTGAACGATATTCAGCCTTGAACCAGTTCGCTGTTTGAGGGTCTTCGCTGTCAAAAGGCTTAGCGAGTTTGAGTTGGGTGCTGCGTGCATCTGCGATTTCTACAGGAGGCCATTCTGCATTGGGTGAGGCAAAAAGCGCAATGGTCTCATTGGCGTGCAGTGTCAGGTTGATAGTCAGGCTTACAAGGAAAACAAGAAGATGTCGTGGGCTCATCATTGTGTTGTTAGGATGTGGTTGTCTTTAGCCGAGTAAAAGTTGGATTTCTTTTTGACTTAATACGTGAATGTCGCCTCTGGCAATGTGTTTTAGCTTAAATCGGCCGATTTGAGTCCGTTTGAGGCGGTGAACTCTATAGCCTAGGGCTTCAAAAAGGCGCCTAATTTCACGTTTTCTGCCTTGCTTTAGGTGTACTTCGAGGCGTTTTGCTGCATCTGGCCCTGAGGTTGCTGGAAGGACTTTATTAGCAAAGAGATGCTCTTTCTCATAGATAACACCTTTGAGTAGTTGGGGGATGTCGTCTTTGTTAAATTCTTTATTGAGAATTACTTGGTATCGTTTAACCATGCCAAAGGATGGATGTGTGATACGGTGGGATAGATCTCCGTCATTGGTTAGGATGATGAGGCCTTCACTTTCCTTATCTAAACGTCCAGCACAAATGAGCTTTTCTTTTTGGTATTTGCGTGGGAGTAAATCAAATATGGTATGGGTATGATAAGGGTCTGAATGGCTACAAAGAACGCCTCGAGGCTTGTTGAGAGCTAAGACGAGGCTAGGACGCTTTTTATTTTCGTCTAAAGGACGAATGCGTTTTCCATTAACCGATACATGGTCTTTGCTCGGGTCTACTTTTGTGCCAAGAGGGGCAGATCGGCCATTGACGCGTACTTCGCCAGCTTCGATCAACGATTCGGCATCTCTTCGAGAGCATAAGCCGCTGTGAGCTAGAAACTTTTGAAGTCGCATTGATTTTTCGAATTCCATCATGTTGACTTAGATTGAGGTGAAAATTCCAATCTTGCAATTTTGAATTCTCCTGCACACTAACAAAGAGAGATAAGACTATGCCAGAAGCTACGCTCGCACCCACTCCTGTATACAATAAGAACCATCCATTTATGGCAAGTTTGGTGGAGCGCCGTGCTCTGAGTAAACCAGGAAGCTTGAAAAACACTCAACATGTGGTGGTTAGTTTCGCGGGCAGCGGGCTCACTTACACCTGTGGAGACTCTCTTGGCGTTTGGCCAGAGAATGATCCAGAGCTCGTCACTTTACTAATCAACACGTTATGTGTTTCAGGGGGTCTTCAGGTAGTGCTTCCTAAGTTTGAGACTTCTGTTTCTTTACAAGAAGCCTTTTTAAAACATCTTTCTTTGATGAGTCCTGCAAAGAAGGCTTTTGAGTGGCTTTTGCCTCAGCTCAAAGACCTTGATGAGCAGGCGCGCTTAAAGAGCTTACTCTCTCCTGAGGCTGCTGAGGAGCTAAAGGCTTATGTTTCCACTCATGATTGGGTCGATTTTTTTACCGATTTTCCAAGCGCTATTCCTGGGCTGAATATCCAAGAGCTTGTTGAGCATATGCGGCGCATGGTGCCGCGATTGTATTCTATTGCATCCTCACCGACAAAGTACCCTGAAGAGGTCCATTTGACGGTAGCTGTCGTCAATGAAGAACATCGAGGCCGTGTTCGCAAGGGAGTTGCAACGACTTATCTTGCTGAGAGGGCTCCTTTAAATACCCCTGCATTACCTGTTTTTATGGCTAAGTCTCCTTTTTCGCTGCCAGAAGATGACACTGTAGATGTTATTATGGTTGGCCCTGGGACGGGTGTAGCTCCCTTTCGTGGTTTTTTGCAAGAACGTATCGCCCGAGGGGCAACGGGTCGCAATTGGCTTTTCTTTGGTGAACAGCACAAAGCTTGTGACTATCTTTATGAAGAAGAACTGACGGCTTGGGAGTCTTCGAAGGATCTTTATCGCCTAGATCTTGCCTTTTCACGAGATCAGGATCATAAGATTTACGTTCAGCACAAAATGCTCGAAAATGCAGCTGAGTTGTGGGTTTGGCTGCAGGGAGGAGCGCATTTTTATGTTTGTGGAGATGCTGCCTATATGGCCAAAGATGTCGATCGCGCCCTTCACCAGATTTGTGAAGAGCAGGGCAGGATGAATGCTGAAGAGGCTATTCAATTCATAAAAGACTTACGCAAGAGCAAACGCTACCAGCGTGATGTTTACTAGCTCTTATTGGCTGACGTCCGGAAGACGCGGTGCAAGCCCTCCTCCGAAGGGCAACCCTCCTGGGAAGATACGCGAAATGAGTGATTGCATCATGCGAGCGTAGATGGCTCGAAAAGATTCGTCTTCCAGCGAGAAGGTTTTGGTGACGTAAACTTGTTTGATAACTAAGGGGTCGTTAGGTGTTGGTGTGTCACTGTGGGGTACCCAGCGTGCAATAACATACTGCCCTGGCTGTGCCTGGAATTCATGAGAGACGCGCCAATCGCTCTGTGGGTAGACATCCTCTTGGTGCACCGGTTCGTTTTTTTCAAAAAATTCTTCTGAAACGACGATTTTTTTTACGGGACCTTGATCGGTTTCTACAATAATCTCTTCAAAACTTCCTTTGGGAAGTTCGTTGACGACATACAGCTCAATACTCCCTGAGTGCTTGCTATTTCCGTGAACACTGATTTTGTTGATGTCTTGCTCTTTAGGAAGCCTGGTGATGAAAACGGGAGTCTTATCACTCGTGTCAAATGCATGACCGGTTCGATAGTCATTATCGATCATGGTTGCTGCTGACTCTGGGCTTCCAGAGCTAATGCCCGTTACTTGAGCACCGCGATGCAAGGCTGCTAAGTTTCTTTCAGACACTCCCATGTCACCTTGATCTGAGGAAGCTCCTACACCGACTTCATCAGGGTCTGCGGCACCCTCTTTGATATTAGCACCTTGTGAGCCTAGTATGGTGAAGTTGGCTACTTGCCCTGCATGGATTGTATGAAAAGTAAGTCGAACAAGACGCACCTCAATGTCTTTAAGTGGGATTTCAACATCTTGTTTTTTTTCATAGGGTTCGTTCCGTACGAGAGGCTTCCATAAGATTTTTTCAGTTGTGGATGTTGGATTTGCGTAGTCAATGTCTAGATTTCCCTTGGCATTGAGGCTAGCGAAGATGAGCTCCTTGAGGGTGTAGTATTCACCAAAGTCTAGAATGGCCTGTATGTCACCAAGGGGTAGGTTGTAAATTTTGGCAGGGTCTTCACTGAGGAGACTCATTGAGTCTTGAGCGGCAAGTGGCCTACCTCGATCATTGATGATTCCTGCTGTACCATGCGTCCAATGGGCGCGATTAATATAAATTTTTTCAGGCCGAACGGTTGATACATCGAGTAGTTGAATGGCCGTTCCTGGCTTGCCTTCAGTTTTATATTTGGGTGTTTTAGATGCTTTATCTTTGTTTGTCGGCCCTATGGGGGATGCTGCATAGAGTGAAATTGTGGCAAGCATAAGAATACCACAAATGCAGCGTGTCATGAAAGAATTCCATTTTTTAAAGTGAACCTGTTTGGAGGGATATGTCATATTGCTTATGTTGTTTATCATTAAAGTATACAGGAATTCTTTATGTTTTTCAAATAACTAAGTGCCTTGATGATATTAAGTAATTGATAATTAATGATTAATAAAATTATCAATTTTACGTGCTCAAAGAGTGCTTATTGGGCCTCTTGTTGCTTTAATTAAACTTGGCATTATGTAAAAAATAGACTAATTTTCTGCTGAATTAAACCCATCCCCTAAATACTCCGTTTTAATATCCATAACATTCTTATGTTCAAGAGCTTACTTTGTCCTTTAAGGCTTTTTTCAAGTAAGCACCGGTTTCTTTTGCCGATTTTTATATTTTTGTTTGCGTGCCCACTGCAAGCTCAGCAGCTTGGCCAGTCTGGCTATTACAACTTCAAAGTGGGAGAGATGTATTTCAATCTCACTGGTGTCTTTGCCATTAGTTATGACTCTAACGTCACGAATTCTGGCTTCATCCGCAAGGACGACATTATCCTAAGTCCAGGCATTTATCTTTCAGGGGATTGGGAGGCTACCAATCTCAATACGCTTTCTTTAACGTTGGGCATTGCTTATGATGAATATCTTAAAAATTCAGAGCTTTCGTCGGGAAACAATTTTTTAGCCATAAGCCCTGATTCGGAGGTTTCTTTTACTGTCTTTGTGGGAGACGCCACATTCACTTTCTTTGAACGTTTGAGTTATTCCATCGATGGTACGAATGCTTTTGGTTTAAATCCTGACGGTACTGTTCAAGAAAACGTTGCAGACTATGGCCGCTTTGATAACCAATTCGGTGTAGACATTATTTGGGATTTGAATGATGTGCAGGTGGGTGTTGGTCTTGCGCGTAGCGATACCATTCCCACGAGTAGCAGCTTTAATTTTACGGAGAGGACAGAGTATTCCGCAACACCTTTCGTCGAAGCCAATGTGAATCCTAATCTTACCCTGGGTGCACGTGGTTCTTTGGGTACGAATAAATACAAGACAGATTTTAATAATAACAGTACTAGCTTTTCGTTAGGCCCTTATATCGAATGGGGGTTTCGTCCCAATTGGAACCTTGCGGCGTCTTTTGACTATGTTTGGTACAATTTCGATGATGATGGCCGCAATCGTGACTCTTCAAATCCCAATGGGCTTGAGTATGCGGTTACTTTGTCGAATACACCTTCGCTTTTATTTGAACATCGTGTTTTTGCCACCCGAGAGCTTGATTTTGGCTTTATTTCGAACACTACAACAATCGAAACTTATGGCTATGGGTTTGATTGGCAGGTTGCACGTCGTGGAGTTCTTCAGGGATCTATTTCCTATCAGCAGGGTAAAGATTCGGGAGGCTTAGACCCTGAGTCTTATCACATATGGGCGATTAATCCATCCTTCCATTACTTTTTTACCTCAAAATTTTCTGCACAATTAGGCTATTATTATTCCATGCGTAGTTCCAACTTTGCTTCACGTACTTACCCTGAGCATGTCGTTCGTTTAACCCTTTATTACGATTTTTAATCATGAAAAGATCTTTATCTATTGCTTTCTTGATGGGCATGGCATGCCCTGCTCTTTTTTGCTTTCAGGGATGTCAAACTAATGATGTAGCCCCTAGGGCTTCGGCGCCAGCACAGGTCGAAGATTCGGGTCCAGCATTGCCTAAAGCGCCTAAAACATCTCTTGCTGAGGACACGTTACCTGACCTTGAAAGCATTGAAAAAACGTACCCGATTCCTCCCGATAGCCCAATGAATGCTCTCGATAAAGAGGATATCATTCAAGTAGGGGATAAGCTAAGCTATTCTATCGCCGAAGAAAGTGAAAAGCCTCGCATTATTTTGGTTGATGAAACAGGCTCTATTTATCTACCTCTCTTGGGCTCTGTGCGTGCTCAAGGAAAGACGCCTTACGAGCTTTCTCGTCAGCTTCAAGTTGAGCTTCAAAAAGAATACTATTCAAAGGCCACTGTGCTTGTTACTGATTTTAAGAACGCTCACAGTCGAGGTCAGGTGTATATCTTAGGTCAGGTCGTTAAACAAGGCGAGATGGAGATCCCTTCAGATCGCGTTTTTACAGTTAGTCGAGCCATTCTTGCTGCGGGTGGTTTTAATGAGCGTGCTGATGCAACACGCGTTACACTCATTCGCAAAGATTCAAAGGACCCTAACAAAGAGCAAAAGTTTGATATCAATGTAAGCGAAATCTTGAATAATGGCCGTCTTGATTTAGATGTCCCTGTTCGTGCCGATGACTTTATTTTTATCCCTAGTCAAGGGGATACTATTGGGGAGATTTTAGTCACCGGAGCTGTCCGTAATCCTGGCTCCTATCCGATTCCTATTGGCATCAAGTATACAGTCTCTCAAGCTATTTTCAGAGCTGGTGGTTTTGATGAATTCGCTGATCAAGATTCTGTAAAAATCATTCGTCACAAGCCAGGTACTCCAGAGGAAGAGCGGACTATAACCGTTAACGTTGAAAAAGTGATGGAGGATGGTCGTCGGGACTTGGATGTTCAACTCTATCCGGATGATGTCGTCGTTGTTCCCGAGCGTTGGTTTAATTTTTAAAAACTTTAACTATTGTCTCCTAGGCTGATGAAGTGAATTGCTTAGGGTTTTCCCTAGGGAACATCATTTTATGGGTTGTCATGGCAAGGAACCTTCACTAAGCTTTTATACTAGGTTACTTAGCTAAATGACTGCACCTCCTACCAAGTCCCCCAGATACGATGATGTAGAGCCTAAGATTGAATGGTCTGAGCTTATTCATGTTTGGCTTTTTCGAGCAAAGCTTTTGCTTAAGCGCTTTTGGTGGGTCTTTTTGATTACGATTAGTTTGGGCGTTGCTTTTCAGACTTATGATGTTCTGATTACCCCTCCTTCTTACGTGTCGTATTCACAGATGATTGTCAGTGGCCGCATTGCGCTTCCGGAAGGGGCCATTTACAGCGAAGAGCTATCAAATTTCTTCGGGACGCAGATGTCTCTCATGCAAAGCCATCGTGTGAAAGAGCGTGCTCGCTTGCGTGTTCGTGCCATGCAGCCGGAGTTAGATCCTTGCGTCGTTCGTGTTTCGGTGAGTCAGTCTCCTGATGCAAGTATTTTTATTCTAAGTGCCGTTGGTGAAAAGCCTGAGTATACCCAAGCCTACTTAAATGCTTTGATGAACGAATATCTGAGCTTTAAGCGAGAGATGCGCTCTGAAACGGCAGATCGCACCTTTCTTGCTATCACCGAAGAGATGATGGATCTTCAGAAAGAAATAGAATCAGGTGAAGATGAAAAACTCAATTTCCAAAAAGAAAACAATATCGTATTTATTCAAGAGCAGGGGTCTAGTGTAGGTGCTTATTTGGCCGAGCTCAATCAGCAGCTTGCCGAGCTCGAAACACAATACCGCTTTTTAGACACGCTCAGTTTAGATGCTATTGGGGAGCGAGCGCAGGCAGTAGCTGAGCTCGCTAAAGCTAAAAGGAAAAATAATACCGAGGTTGTCCCTGCAGAGAATCACTCAGGTGCAGCACTGACTTCAGAGCTTTACAAGTTGAGTGAGCAGTATCTTGTTGCAAAAAAAGAACTGAACCTGCTTAAGGCCCAAAGAGATGAGTACCTAACCTACATGAAGGGCAAGCATCCTAAGCTTGCTGCGGTTAATCTCGAAATAGAGCGCAAAGAAAATGAAATGAGCGTTCTTAAACGTCAGGCTCTTCATGAGCTTAAAGACGAAAAGGAAGTTCTTCAGTCTAAGATTTCCCACTTAAAAGACGTTATCGATGAGCAAGAGGTGAAGGCGCTTGATTACAGCCGTCGTCTTGCTGAGTTTGAGCGTATTAATTCCCGTTTGGATCGGCAAAAGTCTCTTCTCGAAAATCTTACTGCATCCATTCAGTCCATTGATATTAATCTTAATCTAGATCAAGAGTTTTTAACCATCCTCGAGAATGCTTCCCCTGCTTATGCTGTCCGCATAAGTATTGTTAAAAATTTAGTCATGGGTGTTGTTGCAGGCGTATTTATGGGGGTTGGTATTCTCTTTATCATCAGTATCCTCGATAGCCGGATTATTTCAGTCGAAGATGTTGAAAATCGTTTCGACCAGCCACTCATGGGGATTATTCCCTTTCAAAAATACGATGGTGACATTTTAAATCCCATTAAGGCAGATGATGACCGTATCATTTTTGCAGAAGCCTGTCGTAATTTACGCTCTTCAGTTTTGTTCGGGGGTGACGAAAACGAAGCACATCAAGTCGTTGCCGTGACGAGTTCTGTTCCAGGCGAGGGTAAGTCCACCATGGCTGCCAATCTCGCCGTTACGTTGGCTTTTGCTGGCAAGAAAACACTTCTTTTAGATGCAGATCTTCGTCGAGGTGTTTTGCACAATGCATTTAATGTTCCAAATGATAAGGGCCTTTCGGATGTCATTCGCGAGCGTATTTCCTTTGATGATGCTATTCAACGGCCTGGTATCGAAAACTTAGATTTCGTCGCACACGGCACGACGACGAAGCGCCCCGGCGAGCTTTTAAGTGGGGTCTACTTTGCCACGATGCTAGAAGGTCTTCGCAAGCGCTACGATTTTATCGTTTTTGACTTGCCACCTGTACTTGCTACAGATGATACGCCTGGCTTTGTTCAAAAAGTTGATGGTGTCTTGTTCGTTGTTCGTTCCAATACAACTCGTGTCAAGCAAGCAAAGTCTGCGTTTCATATTCTTATGTTTAGGCGTGCCAAAATTTTGGGTATCGTCCTCAACGCTTTTGATGTTCGAGGGCCTGGTTATTATTATCATCGCTATGGAGAGTACTATACACGCCGCGAAGAGCCTTCACCCAAGGTCTCTAAAAAGATGCAGGCAGTTTCTAAGACTTGAGGTTGATTACGTAGGGTCTTTTGCCTCGTTCTGTTGTATGTAAGATAATGTGCGTGGTATGTTTTGGCTTCCTATAATCCTTACAGTAATCGTTTTTTTTGGTGGAGGGACACCTATATGGGTACAGGGTTTTGTCTTTTTTGGTTTAGGTATTTGCTTGCTTCTTCGCCCTCCGGAGCGTGCATTGGGTCGAAGTTTAGATTGGGCATTGGCTGGCATGCTGCTTGTTTCTCTGCTTGCGCTGATGCCTGCCTCAATGTTACCTTATGGTGCTTGGCGAAATGAAGCAATAGATGTTTATGGCCTTGATCTTGGGTGGATGCTTGCTTCAGAGCCTCAGAAGGTTTTAGAGCAGTTTGTTTTTATGTTGGGCGTGTTTGCTTGGTTCTACTTTTTGATGAGTTTCCCTTTAACGCATTCTTCTCGCATAAAAGTTTTGAATGCCTACTTGGCATGTATGCTCGTCCTTGCACTAGGGATGCTTATAGGTAATGCGCTTCATTGTAAGTATTTTTTCGCTCCCAGCTCGACTGTTTTTAGTTATTTCCCCAATCGTAATCAGACAAGCACCACATTTTGCATGGCTGCCATTACTGCATTTGGCCTTTCTATGTATGGTTTTCGCTATAAAAGGCTGCGCCGTGCCCTGTTGAGTTTTTTTGCACTCATATTTTTGTTTGTGGCCCTGCTTTTGAGTATTTCTAGAGGGGGTATATTACTGTTTTTTGTGGGATGCATAGCTATTTTTGTTTATAAGCCCCTTAAGCGCAAGTGGCGTTTTTTCTTTTGTTTGGTTTTGCCTATTCTAATACTTATTGTTTCTTTCGCTTTTCTAAATCAGGGCCCTCTGATGCAGCGCTTTGAAAGTTTAATCAAGGATAAGGGAGATTATCGTTTAGATGTTTACGCTGATACGATGGATCTTATTTTTGACCAACCTTTGAGTGGTGTTGGCCAAGGCAACTTTTCAGCAGTTTTTCCTCAATACGAAAATAAAGCGGCAATTGATCAACGCTTGATTCATCCAGAGAGTGACTGGTTTTGGTTTGTTGCAGAAGTAGGCTTAGGTGGCTTTTTATTGCTCATATTGGTTTTTGTTTTTCTTGTTCGAGCGGTTTTCCCGTTTGCTCGAGGTCGTGAGGAAGCACTCCGCATTATTCCAGCAGCTGCATTCACTGCATTTTTGTTCCATAGCATGTTTGATGTTCCAGCGCATCGACTAGGTACCGTCTTTATCGCGGTCTTCCTATTGAGGCTAGCCTGCAGAGAGGATGCTTGGATGCCTTGCTTTTATCCTAAGAGCGTTTTTCGATGTGTTGGTATTCTTTTGATGGGCTTTGGTGCCACATGGGTGATTGCCTCTTGTGGCGCTTATAGGCTGCATTCTGAGACTCAATTTAAACACGATGATGCGATTGTAATTAAGTCTACCCATGATCAGGATTTAGACGCATTGAATGAGTCTCTTGAGCGCCTTATTACTTGCCGTCCGCTTGATTGGTGGCCTTATTTTGAGCGTGGGCGCGCACGGCTTATTTATAACCACGATATCCCCGCCGCTGAGGAAGACTTTTTGCGTGCGCGTTTTTTACAACCAACAGCTCAAGAGCTTACTTATTACGAAGGTTTACTCTGGCTGCCTTATAGTCCAAGTCGCGCTTATGATGCTTGGTCCGATGCACTATCTCGAAAAGCCCGGAACCCTGGTGGTCTTTATGAAAATATGCGTCGAGAGGGTTCTCAATTTCCCAATTTTAAAACTTATTTGCGCAAGCTCACATTACAAGATTCTGCATTTCGATTTTATTACTTAATGCATTCTGAGTCTTATGTTTTTAATACTGAGATGAACTGGCAGGTTAAAAATGAGCCTACATTTCCTGGGTTTAGTGAGCAGCAAGTATTCGCTATTCTGTCTCGTTGGTCTCAAGTAGGCGAACCTAAGTATGTCCTCGATTATTTTTCAGAGCATCCTCATATTCTAGAGCAAGTACCTTGTTTAGAGGCTTATGTTCTGGCTCGCGAAGATAATTTTGAAGAAGCTAGCAAGCATCTGCTTTCCTATCTAGATGTTCCAAGTTTTCCTCGCGTTCCTGAAAAGCGCGACCTTGCCACCATCCAGCGCTCATTCGTTAAAAATCCAGACAATATCTGGGATGGCACAGCTTTGTTACAGTATTATCTTAAAGTAGGGGATAAAGAGAAAGCTCTGGAAATCGTCCAAAAGCTTTCTCTTGCTGAACACATACCTAGCTATGTGTTGTACTGGAAGGCTCGCTTAAGTACTGAGTTTGGAGACTATACTTCAGCCTGGTCTATGTGGGAAGCTTATCTAAACCTAGGTGGGTCTGGTTTTGTCTGCCCTAAAAAGAGTGTTGCCCATTCGGAGGCACGATAACAATTGCTTCTTCGAGGAAGTTTTCAAGAGCACGCTCAGCAGCTTCAAGAGAAGGATATCCCGCCGTGATGATTTCGAGTGTTTTTTTACCAATCTTTCGATCTGCAATCCACACATCGTAGAGTCTATCTTGCCTCAGTCTCCCTAGTTTTTGGTGGTAGGGATATCCGGAAGGATCCCATTCACAATTAAATACGTGGATGATAAAGTCTTCAGCTTCGAAGGTGTATGTGTTAAAAATCAGTTCGAGGTTTTCTTTTTTCCAGACATAGTCTCTTCCCTGTTCGCTGAGGGACCACCCGACTGCAGGCAAGCAAAGCTCCGGGTTATGAAACCCTGATAGTTGGGCAGCTTCAGGTGAGAGCCACTCAAAAAAGTAGACAATCCATTCATTGCCTGCCGGGGTCATCCATACTCCCATCTTTCCTTTGTCATAAAAGAGCACGTTTTTAATGCCAGGGGGGATTTCTCTGAATTCTAAGTGCGGCGAAGCCTCTTTCCAGTTGATGTACCAATTGGGTGAGGCTTCGATAGGTTTTGAGCGCAATCCATACCACGCATAGCTTGCAGGGATGATTCCAGCGAGAAGCACCAGTAGCGTCGCTGCTAGGCTCATATGTAGCAAGCGTGGGTTAGCCTCACTGGGTTCACTGCGTACATGCAGCTGCTTTGTGCGTCGACTGATTAAGTAACACAGTGTTGCAAGCGTACAAAAACTCAGGAGAAAAACGATGTAGCCTGCTGGATCATGCCAGTGGTCGAGGGTTTCGGGGCCCTTGCTGGCTGCAATCCAGGTGAGTAAAAAAGTCCGGCAAAAATTATAAAACAGCGAGCACAATCCGGCGAGTGCGATTAGGCTTGCGCGGCTTAAGAAGCCAAAACGCATTAATTCTCCTAGGAAGAACCCAGCCATGATGGTTGACTGAAATGAGCGTACACCGCTACAGGCCTCTTCGACACTTACGGTTCCTGTGGAAAGGGAAATAGCATTGCCGAGTTGTATGGCGAATATCCCAATGAAATTCATGGACTCAACGGTGAGCATCGCAACAAACTTCATGAGCCCTTGGACGATCGAGACTTCAAAAGTATGTGGCCATGGAACGCTGAATAGGAAAAATACAAAAGGCAGGATGAAGTGTTTGACCCAAGGTCGCCCGCCCCAGTAGTCGAGGAGTAGTGTTGTTGTTGCAAGAATGACAAGGGCTTCACCCCAAAGCAGCAGCCGCCAATCAACGTTTGCAATAAAGACCGTGTAAGCGGGGTATAGTATGATGGCTACAAAAGTAAGTAGTACTAGCGTCGTTGATGTATACGTTTGTCTTGAAGGTATGGGCGTGGGCCTGTCCTGCCAACGTAAATGAATGAGGTACATCCCAATCAACGGGACAAAGATGCCAAAATTATACTGTTCGTTGATCCACCACTCTGGCCACAGTTGCGAGAAAAAGATGGTCCATAAGACAACGAGCACAAGCCCGTTTAGAATGGCTTGTGTACTTGATGATGGTTTGGGCAGGTGTGTGTGGGTCAAGACCTCTTAGATACTAGGCTAAATGCCGAGTTATATCAAGCTTTGAGGTGTGCTCTATGCTCGGGGGCTTAGAAGATATTGCCCATTGCCAAAGTACTCACCCCCTTGGACGCGGAAAGTCGCTTTACACGCGCGCAGGTAAAAGTCCCAAAGTTTTAGTCTTGATTCAGGTAGGCCCGTCGATGCCTCAATCTTGGCTAAGTTTTTATGGTAATTGCAAATCCATGCATCGAGCGTGCGCTCATAGTTGCGTCCAGAGAGAAACCACTGGTTCTCTATAGAAAAGTCTTCTTGATGCTTTGAAAGAGAATCCATGGTCCAGACGACCCCCCCTGGAAAAATATACTGCGCGATGAAGGGGTTTTGCCTGGCCACGGTGATTTCATTATTGCCCGGCCTGTAGACGATGTAGTGCAAGAAGCACGTTCCATGAGGCTCAACGAAGCGGTGCACCTTATTGAGTGCTTTGCCAAGGTTGGACATATGCTCAAATACACCGAGACTAACGATGCGCGTAAATCGCTGTTTGAGGTCTACTTCATTGAAGTCACCTTGGATGAGTTGAAAGCGATCTGTATTGAGTGGGTGTCCAGGTTCTTGTTGCTTGGTACGAATATAGTCTGCCTGCGTTTGGCTCATGGTGAGGCCAAGGCATGTTGACTTGGGAAAGCGCTCAAGTGCATAGCTGCAGAAGCTTCCAAAGCCACAGCCAATGTCAAGAATGGTGTCCCCGTCTTGGATGCAGGCTTTTTTGCAGACATCTCGCATCATGTCTCTTTGTGCCTCTTCAAGGTTCTGTGCCCCTCGCTCCCACAACGCCATAGAGTACTTCATCGTCTCTCCTAGGAAATTCTCAAAGAGCCCAAGAGGCATATCGTAGTGCGTCTCCATGAGCTCGCGGCTATGCTGGGCGATTTCTTCGCCAGGGCGAAAGCCATGGTCGAAATTCTTGCGGAACTTCGTCTCGAGAATATGATCGACTCCCAGATAGGTATTGAGGAGCCATTGGAGAAAGTTGCCGGGGAGTTTGATTTTAGTGTTAATGTACTTTTCGATAAGAGAGTTGCTCATAGCAGGAATGCGTGAAGGTTATAGGTAGCATCCGCCTGCCCGATATGCTAGAGCTGCGGGTAGGTAGGGAAGATGGTGGAGGTGGCGGGAATTGAACCCGCGTCCCTTGAACGTTCAAATACAACCTCTACATACTTAGCTTGTCTTTTAGTCTTACCGAGTGCACGCGGAAAAGCACGCTTACACTAGGCCAGCTACGGTGGATATACGGCTAAGCCCCGCAAGCACGACTTTAGCTATACCTGTTAGACAACGCCCCCAAGCTTAACAGGCATGAGCCCAGGGACGAGGTTGCTTTATTTAAGCAGCCATCTTGAGGTCAACTTGTGAGTTGCCATTTATGATTTGGTGATGGATTGATAACGGAGCCAACCATCATCTCCGGTATGCCATCATATCCTACAGTACCAAGGTCGAATCCAGAACACCCCCAAAGTCGTGTTCATTGTGTCAACAGGGTAGGTAAGAGTGACTTAAGTCAAAGATCAGTAGCCATTAAAGCTACATGATAATATCCTATGAAAATCACACTTTTTCAAGCATTTCTTGCAAAAAACATGAGGAATGTTTGCTTTATGGATTCGTTTCTAGACGCTAGCTAAGACTTTTTGCCGATTGTCTACGCTTCCATAGGCAGGCAACCAAGCAAGCGATCACTGAGAGTATCAGTGCATATGTGCTAGGTTCTGGCACCGGTGAGAAGTCGCCAACAACCTGACCTGTCCCTGATTGTAGGTTAAACAGGAATGTGTCGCCTGTCCCGTCTGTCCCTACACGGCCTAATCTGCTTCCGCCAGAGTATACATAGTATATGTGATCATTGGCATAGTCTCCACTTATTCGGCTAACTTGGGCGAGTGCCGATTTTAGTGATTGGCTGTTACTTCCGTCTAAGTTGGCTTTATACACCGTCCCTGATTGAGCTAAGGTTCCATAGAGTTGGGGTTCTGTTCCATCAACGGCTATTCCAAATGGGTTACTGGTTGAAGATATGTTCACGTTTTCAGCACTTGAGCCATTGAGGTTGGCTCTACGAACCACTCCGCCAGAGCCACTCGATACGCCTTCAGTCCAATAGATTTTTTGCCCAACCGTATCGATATCGATTTGGCGCGCAATACGGGAGGAAACAGGTGAGCTGACAAGCGTGGTAGCTCCTGTTCCATTAAAATTGATGCTTCGAACAATATCTCTGTCTCCTGTTACGTTAACGGTATAATAAATTTTTTGATTACTAACATCCAGTGTAATACCCCCAATAGGATCGCCTTCAGTGCTAATGGTTGTTGCATTGCTGCCATCAATATCTGTACGTGTGATCCCTGTGGCTGTGCCAATATAGATGTGCGAGTTGGTTTGGTCCAATGCTAAGGCGTTTCCGTTTGTTGAGGATAAGGAGGTAGGCGTGCCACTTTCTGTGTAGCTCGTTAATCCATTGCTGCTCGATATTCCATAAAAGGTTAATCCATAAGATAGTATGGGGGTTAAAAAAACTAAAATTGCAGTGCTTGCTAATGCTTTCATGGCAGTCTTCCTTTCCTTTGATTGTTTAAACGCATGATTTTAACGTAGTTTTATGCTGCAGTTGCTGCATAACAGGTCTTCTTGATCCTTTACTATAGCACTTTTTTACATATTTTTCAAAAAAAGACCTAATTTTTGTATAAATAATTATACCCACTCTGCAGCTAGTTAGATATAACTATATATAGAACTACAAATACCTAGGTGCACTTTTCTTCTTGTAACTAAATATAATGTTCCAAATATCCCCTTGATACG
>MDTG01315153.1_pt1 | contig 25077 bp, 25 predicted proteins | sample 811421 | NCBI WGS metagenome assembly MDTG01 (sample SAMN05326645, study PRJNA326480) | marine metagenome | isolation source: seawater | place: Pacific Ocean: South East | collected 2011 | reverse complement strand
TGAGCCGGTTGGCACGCAAGCACGGTCGGGGAGTAGCTCAGTCTGGTAGAGTACTCGGCTGGGGGCCGAGCGGTCGCTGGTTCGAATCCAGTCTCCCCGACCATTTCCCTCATCAGGATTTACGTCGTCGTTACCAGTCTAAGACACGGCGAGCAGGGCTTTCCGCTTCTCCCAATCAAGAGCGGTCCTGATGATCAAAGAGAGATCATCGTAGGCCGGTGTCCAATTGAGAACCTTGCGGATCTGTGCGGAATCAGCGACCAACTCAGCCGCATCACCGAGGCGGCGATCCGCCTCCCGGATATCCAACGGCTTTTCGGCCAGAGCCTGGGTTGCCATCAGAACTTCGCGAACAGAATAACCGGTTCCATACCCGCAGTTCAAAAGTAAGTTCTCCCGCGTTTCCAAGATATGGTCGAGAGCAAGAACATGCGCCGTCGCCAGGTCGCTCACGTGTATAAAATCACGAATGCAAGTGCCGTCTGGGGTATCGTAATCGGTACCAAATATCTCCATGTGGCTCCGCGCTCCACTAGCAACCTCCGCAGCGGTTCGGATCAAATGCGACGTATTGGGCCCATTCTGACCACTTCGCCCCTTCAGGTCTGCGCCAGCGACGTTGAAGTAACGTAATATGGCAATTCGCAAACCGGTCGCAGCAGATACATCCCGAAGCATACGTTCTGTCATCAGCTTGGATGCCCCGTACGGGTTGATCGGCATTGTTGGCGCGGTCTCGTCGACAAGCCGCTCAGCAGGATCGCCGTAAACGGCGGCGGTTGACGAAAATACAAACGCGTCGACATCCATTTCATGACAGCAGCTCATGAACCGCAGGCTCGCCTCTGTATTGTTGGCGTAATACGCGAGTGGGTCGGAAACTGATTCAGAAACAACTATCGACCCAGCGAAATGCATGACGGCAGTGACCGCATACTTTTTAAGTGTTTCGCGAACAAGGTTCGAATCCTTAATATCGCCCACAACCATCGGAACATCGTCTGGGACAAGCGCCTTGGTGCCGGTCGACAAGTTGTCGAGAACTACTAACGCCTTTCCGTAATTCCGCAGCGCGATAACCGTGTGACTGCCGATGTAACCAGCACCCCCGGTAACTAGAATATGTGGTTCACTCGTGCTCATTTCTCGAGAGCAACGTCGGCGATCCGATACCATTCTGCAAGTGTGAATTCAGACTAGGCGTCCGTAAATGCTAATTACCTTGCTTTGTTGCGTTAGAATTCCTAGGAATGTTTTAATTCGGGCCAAGGGTTCCATGCGAAAATCTACAAAGACTTTTACCTATTGGATCGACATCGTGGGCGCGTGCAATTTACGCTGTCCATCCTGTCCGCGCGGCAACTTTCAGCCAGGCGACGTAATGACCGAGATGCCGGCCAGCGGGCTAATGGATTTTAAGCTTTTCAAGGACTGCGTCCAACGCGCCATCAAGGATGGACCGTCTCTGAACCCACAGATTCACCTCTACAATTGGGGAGAGCCGCTGGTCCATCCGGAAATCCCAAAGTTCATTGAGTACGTTAAAGAGCAGGGCATTTATTGCGGAATCTCAAGCAACTTGAATGTGGATGGCACGCTTCGCGACGTTATGCGCGTGGGACCTGACTTTTTCCGGGTGTCCTTGTCTGGTTTCAGCCAGCCCATTTATGGTCAAACGCACGAACGTGGCGATGTTGAGCGCGTGAAAGCGAACATGCGTAAGATTCGCGAATACCTTACGGAGTTCGATCAGAAAACCTATGTTGAGGTGAATTATCACATCTACAAACACAACGCGAACCAGGACCTTCTGGACATGATCGCGTTTTGCAATGAGTTAAAATTTAACATTGGACCGGTCTGGGCGTTCTTCTTGCCACTCGAGAAGAACCTGCAACTCGCAGAGGACAAACCCCTACCGGGCGATCAGAAGGTTCTTGATATGCTGGCTATCCATCCCAAAAAGGCCATGGAACTCTCCATGCCATACAAGGATCAGGATTGCCCCGTGCGCAAACATGCGACAGTAATCAATTTCGATGGTTCCGTCCCATTGTGTTGCAATACATTCGACCGCCAGCACATCGTCGCCCCGTCGTTTCTGGATACGGATCACGAGACAATCCAAAAGGCGAAATACGAGAACCCCGCATGCGGCCCATGTATGGACAACGCCATCCATGTCTACTTGGCCTTTCAAGCGGGTGAAATCATGGATAAGGAAGGCAACGCTAACTTGGCGTCAGCAGGGAGCCCGTTGGAGATTCATCAATACGAAGGGTCCAAGGTTCGCATGCGGGATGGCACGCCGGTCACGATTGCGGCGCGCCTGGAAGGGGAAATGCCAACCCGAAAGAAAATCCGGGGTCTGCGCCGTTTAATATGGCAAGCCCAGAATTTTGGATCGCGGTTGGCAGCCGCAGGATCCAAGTAACACTTGCAAATATTCTAACCTGCGCTTAGCCGAGCGAATAATATCAAGTATTTTCTGACGCGTGGATACTCATCTGATGACCGATTTCTGGGACCGTATTACGGTCGTATTCATTGTACATAATTCCGAGTCGGTTCTACCTGGAGCCCTGAAAAGTCTCGAGAAAGCGCGGCGTATCATCATTATCGATAACGCTAGTACGGATGGCTCCGCATACTTGGCAAAACGCCTGAATGAGCGGGTTGAAATCATCCATAACCCAAACAATACCGGCGTATCGATGCCGTCGAACATGGCTTTCGGAAACGTCTCATCTGAACTCATTCTCCATATGAACCCGGATGTGCAATTTGACCACGCTTGTGTCGAGCGCCTTGTGCATTCCATGGATTCGGATCCGAACGCCGCGGTCATCTCACCGATGATCATCAATGGGAATGGCGATCAGGAGATCGATGTAATGGGAGCAGGGGAAATCGAGCACCAAAAAATCGCCGTCCCGCCGGAAGGTCCATTTTGTACATGGTACGTCTGTGGCAGTGTCTGGCTCTGGCGCACGGCGGCATTGAAGGAACTAAACGGATTCGATTCCAATATTTTTCTGTACAACGAGGACGTGGACATTTGCATTCGCGCTTCTCAGGCGGGGTTTAGCCTCATCGTCGATACGGAAGCCATTATTCATCATGGTGGTGGCGCGTCGGAACGGATCAGCTACAAGACCCGCTGGCGGAAGGACTGGAACCTGACTTGGAGCCATTTTTATCTTAAAAGCAAACATCGGAGCCTCGCCGAGGCGACAGATGAGGCCCATCGTAAGCGATGGGAATTTGCCCGTAACGCACTGTGGGGTCTGGCAACCTTTCGGCCGAAAACAGTGGTCGGTCAACTGGCGCGGGTGAGCGCGATCAACCGCTTCTTGAGGGGCGAGCCATCCTGGCTACGTACCAAATGGGCCCGCCCAAAACCTTACTGAGCTTGATACGATATTTGACCGGCTCGTGATTGGACCCGGCTCAGCAGACGTTGATAACGCAATGCCTGTGTGCGAAGGCGCTCTTGTGTATCCGACGATAACGCCGCCTCTGCGAAGGTCCGTAACATAGCCGCATACTGGTTCTTCTTGGCGATAGGCAACGTTTTGGTCTCGTTTTGCCGGCGCAACGTGAGGTGAAATGGCAGATTTCCTGGCTTGGAGAACGCCGGGGATGCGATCACGGTACCCGCTTCCCCAATTATTTGAATCTCGTTGATATAATCGCCACCGTATCCCCACGTCGCCGTGTGGTGAATTCCAGTCTCAGGATAGTGAAGGAGGGCCGCGCCAAACGTGTCGACAGCATAACCGTCCTCGACGACAATGCTCGCCCCAAGGAGACACGGCTCCTCTTCAAAGAGGCAGGCAGGAACGCCCAATGGATAAAATCCAACGTCTAACAGCGCGCCGCCGCCCTTAGAGGGGGCATATTTTGTGTTCGAAGCATCTGTATGCGGAAACGAAAACGTCGCGGACATACTCCGGATTTGACCCAACTCTCCAGCGTGAACAAGTTCTTTCAAAGCTCGGAATTGCGGATGATAGAGCGGCGGACACGATAGGCACAGCGCACGTTTCATACGGCGCGAGTTTGCGATAAGCGTCTCAGCCTCATCGAGCGTTCGAGTCAGCGCTTTTTCGCACCACAGATCCTTGCCCGAATCGAGAACCGCCATGCCATCCTCAAAATGCTGGGCAATGGGCGTTGCCACGATGATCACGTCGGCATCCGATGAATTGACCATATCGTGTAGAGAGCACCATGCGTGGCATTGCCATCGCTCGGCCTCGACGTCCAAAATGGACTGGTCTCGGGTGGCAATTCCTGCCAATTGGACAGCGTCACTGCTATCAATCGCCGGTAAAATCGTCCGACGGGCATGATCGCCAAGACCATACACACCAACGGCAATAGGGGTAGGGGAATTGGCCAAGTTCGTTACGCCTCTTGCAAGCATCCAATTTGAAGAGCCCTTGCCGCCATGTCAACTGAGGCTCGGCCCGCATGGCGAGATAGAGAACGGCCAACTAGAGATCGCAGGTCAAGGTGAATGCTCGCGATGTCAGGGAAGAATTTCGAAGTCGGAATTCAATAAATCCTATAATACAGAAAAAATCTGCTCGCCCGCACGTGTTAAAATCACACTGATAAAAATTTATTGTAAAGAATCGCTGCGGACGTACGGCGCGCTCCTATGAACCAAGCAAATTAGCCGGTAGATCCCCGTCGTTATCGGTGGTTGTACGGCAAAGAGTTTCGGCCTCATCAAGAAGGGCGGTAATCTCGTCATCCGAAGGTCCGTGATAGAATTTGCCCCTTGGCGCAAAGCGGATCGTTGGCCCGAACCGGCAATACGCCATGCATTTGCTTCGCTCTACAATTAGATTAATCCCGCGGCTTTGGATCTCTTTTTCGAGACGGTCGGCCAAGGCCTCGCTACCGCGGCCAGCGCAAGAAGGTTCATCCGTGCGAAATCGTCGGTTGATGCAAATCATCAGGATGTTCGGACGCGGTTGTTCTTCCTCAAGATTTTTCATTCGTTTTTTCCGTGCGGCGTCGAAGTAGACCGCTAAATTTGCAGACTACGTCCAACGTGGCCAATACCAGAATCCTGAAAATCAACGCGTCGCATGATGCCAAGACCATCAGCCTTAGGCGATTTTTCGTAATCTGGCGCCTCTCCAGACGGCTGGCCACTCCCGAGCTATCAATGGTTGTCACCCCAGCCATCTTGACCGCAACAAAGGGGGCTTTGCCGACCGCCTACCAATACACAAATCTGAAACAACCAGAGCGGGACAGGTCCACGTCATCTCTAATAGTGATAACTGGCCCATTAAGTTTCTCACCGACCTCAGTTTCGATCCCACTTACGCATCTTTGCGGACCCACAACTGGGGCCAGCACGTCGATTCGCCAGTTAATTTCGCCTCTGGATTACTTCAACTATGATCGCAGCATTAATCCGAAGGCCGAAATGCTAACTAGCTTCAAGGGCTTTTCGGCCAGCCTCAGTCAACTTGCAAACGATCCAATCTGGTTTCAAAGGGTTATCGAACCAGTGTTCTGCCCAGCCTCTCTCGACACAGCTTTTAACGGTTCGCTCGCTGACTTTCTGACCCAGGCTGTCGAAAAGGGGTAGTTTACCTCCTGGTTGATCCAGGCCACAAATTAGCCATGTTCGCTGCCCTTCTGTCGGGCTTCTGGAACTGCCGGTGTCTTCGCCCGTCACAGAGCCGATACCGTCTTCGGTTCCATGGCCTTAGACCTCCTTTTGTAAACGGTAACTGCCCGTGCAGAAACTAACTATCATGGTATGTTAGAATATTGCCATGGCCAAGGCATTCAGAAACACCAAGATCATTCAACAGGAGAGACTATGTCAGTCGTGACCATCTATGTCACTGCAAGCACGCTTGATGAAGCTAAGAACATCGCACGCACTATTGTGGGCGAGCGGTTGGTAGCATGTGCAAATATTTTGGGACATATTACTTCCGTTTTCCATTGGGACGGCGCCGTTCAGGAGGAGACAGAGGTCGCCATGATCCTGAAAACTCGGCGGGATCTTTTGGTGACCCTGACGGAGCGAATCAAGGAAATTCATAGCTACGACTGTCCGTGTATCACTGCACACGACATTGTCGACGGCCACGGCGAATTTCTGAGTTGGATTGCGACGGAAACGGCTTAGCTTACACTGATATTCTGCACAATAGTGCTAATCTGCGCAGGAGTAGTGCCCGACCCATTAGAACAGAACTGAGCCTTCCGAGAAAGCGGCTTCAGAACTGGCAGGATTTATGGCATCGAAGAGGTTCAACAATTCGTTGCGGATGGGTGTTCTTCATCACGCCCTTGGCCTTATTGATGATCGCTTAGAGCTCGGCGAATCTATGATATTCGCCTGTCACCCTGGCGCGCATAGTATTGGGTACCGCGATACCGTTTTTGATTTGATGCTTGCGCCGCGCCGGGTCCACTTGATGAAATCAATGAGGTCTCACCCAAGAGTTTTAGCACGGAAAGCTGCAAATCTGATAGGAATTTTTTCAACTTCTCTCGGATATCCTCATACGATTTACCAAATTGCAGGTCATACAAACCACTGTTGCGCATGACGTTCTTCTTGCTCTAGTTTGTGTTCAGATCGTGATCTGCCAGAAGAAGACCCACGGTGGTGAGATAAAGTTTCGCCGTGTCAGGTTTGGACCCGCTCCTACAACGTCCCCAACGCGAGTTGATATTCTCGGCAACAAAACCCACATCCGGTTGATTAGCCTACGCTCAGAAATATCGATAATTCTATTCTTCCGCACGAACACGGATTGTTGCAAGGGCCTGCGCAGCAATGCCTTCGCCGCGTCCAGTAAACCCTAGTTTTTCCGTCGTCGTAGCCTTTATGCCAACCCTATCCAATTCCAAGTTTAACAAGTCTGCCACAACGGCCTGCATCCGGGCGCGGTGCGGACCAACCTTCGGGGCCTCACAAATCAGCGTTACATCGACATTCACGATTTTCGCATGCATATCCGTAATCAATTTCGCAGCATGACCGATAAAAATCGACGAATCCGCACCTCGCCATTTTGGATCCGTCGGTGGAAAGTGCTCCCCGATGTCGCCAGCAGCGGCAGCACCAAGGATAGCATCAGTCAGAGCATGCAGACCGACGTCGGCATCCGAGTGTCCAGCCAATGCTTTGTCGTGATCAATAGACACTCCACAGAGTTGTATTTTATCGCCCGGTTCGAACCGATGAACATCAAATCCCTGGCCCGTCCGATATTCCCAACGTGCAGCGCGCGCCAACTCGTTCATGTTTAGATCCTCCGCCCGAGTAATCTTTGTATTGCCTTCCGCGCCTTCAAGAATCACGACATCCAAAGCGGCCTGTTCAGCAACAGCTGCATCATCAGTCAAATCCATCCCCGCAGCCGCCTTGTGGGCCGCCAGGATTTCCGGATACCTAAACCCCTGCGGTGTCTGCACACGCCACAGACCTGATCTGTCGACCGTTGTTTCCACGTATTGACCTCGTATTCGTTTCAGTGTGTCGGTAACCGGAATACCGGGCACGGCACCCACATGCAGATCGAGCGCGGCGATGATCTCCGAAACCAACTCATCCGGAAAAAATGGCCGGGCAGCGTCGTGGATCAGGACTGCGTCGGGCTGAATGTTGGCCAAGGCCTTCAATCCGTTGCACACCGACTTTTGTCGCGACCTGCCTCCCGATACGGGTTCAATGACGCCCAATCCAGCCGCAGCCTCATCATAGAGCGCACGATCATCCGGATGGATGACCGTGACGACCGCATTCACGTCTGGGTGTGCGATGAATTTCGACAAGGTGTGGCGCAAGATCGGCTCACCGTGGAGGACACAATACTGTTTGGGAATTTTACCGCCGAAACGATGGCCGCGCCCGGCGGCGACAATGAGGGCGGCGACCTTGGTCACGACATTTAACTCCCAAATTAAAAGCGGCCCAAACTGGGGCCAACGGCTGACCTGCCAGTGCATCAGATTACCGGCGCCAACCGGCACTGCCAACTCACGATTTGGTGCCAAAACCAGACAGCACTTGTGTTGAGGGACCTCGAACGTCATGTTGCCCAGACTTCCAGCCGGGATTGGAATAAATCTGTTGGGACAATGACATTATCTTCGCTCGACCTAATGGCCTTGACGGCCCAGTTTCCGATCCTGGCATTAGCTTGGCGTCGCGAGCCTTGTCGCGATCACATTCTCTGGATTCTGCTTGCGGCTGCGTTTTCGGGTCCATTTCTTTGGTCCATCATCGCTCACGCCGAGGCTTGGCAAGCTGAACTTACCGCTGCCCTTTGGACGACCATCGCCGCAACATGGGGATTGTTTGCCTTCCTGTGCGTTTACGAAAAGGGAGCTTGGCGACTGATATCCATCGTTGCACCGGTCTTGTTTATTATGGCTATTTTGGCCTTTATTTGGTCCGGCCAACATGGGCAAAGCCCGTCTACCGATCTTGCAAGCTTGGCACAAGGCATCGGCCTGGGTCTGCACATTACGGTTTCGGTGGCTACATATGGGTTGCTGACCATTGCGGCTGCCGCCGGATGGGCGGGCATCATTCAGGATCGCGCCCTCAAATCCAAACAACCCACGGCCCGTTCCCGGAATTTGCCAGCACTGACTGATTGTGACGCCATAATGTTCAGGCTTCTAAGCATGGCTGGAGTGGTGCTTGCGCTGGGGTTGGTGAGCGGTATGGCGTTGCAGTACCAGGAAACGCGACAGATCCTGGCTTTTGACCACAAATCAATTTTAGCCCTCATCGCCTTCGGCCTCATTGCGGCCCTGCTGGTGACCCACCGCCTATCCGGTTTGCGAGGCCGGAAAGCGGCGCGCTGGGTTCTATCTGCATATCTTTGCCTCACGTTGGGGTATCCAGGCGTCAAGTTTGTTACTGACGTAATCCTGAGCTGAGGATTGTTCCCAATCATGCATGCGGTCCTTGAGTTTCCTCCCAAATAGCACAATAAATAGGCATTATTTAAGGAATGCTATGTTGAAGCCTATAAACATCGGCACCGTCGAAATTGCCGACCCAATCGTTCTGGCCCCCATGTCGGGCGTTACTGACATGCCATTTCGGCGCCTGGTCAAATGCGCCGGAGCCGGACTCGTTGTATCAGAAATGATCGCGAGTCGGGCCATGGTCCATGCAGCGCGTAAGACCATGAAGATGGCCACCCATTGCGCCGATGAGTACCCCATATCGGTGCAACTCGCTGGCTGTGAACCCGATGTCATCGCCGAGGCTGCACGTATCAATGAAGATCGTGGCGCAACGATAATCGATATAAACATGGGTTGCCCGGTCAAGAAAGTCACCAACGGGGATGCCGGGTCAGCACTTATGCGTGATCTTGGTCTGGCGACGAGGCTGTTGGAAGCAACTGTTAAGGCCGTCAACATTCCGGTGACGCTTAAGATGCGGACGGGCTGGGATGACGACACCCGAAACGCCCCTCAACTAGCTAGAATCGCCGAAGATTGTGGCATTCAAGCCTTGGCAATCCACGGCCGGACACGTTGTCAGTTCTACAAGGGCGAGGCGGATTGGCCTTTTATTGCCTCGGTCAAGGATGCTGTGGACATTCCAGTATTCGGCAACGGCGACGTGGTCACCGTCGATGATGCCGAGAAACTTCTCAAGGTTTCAGGTGCCGATGGTATTTTGGTCGGCCGTGGATCCTACGGACGTCCGTGGTTCCTCAACCAAATTTCTCATTATTTGAAAACCGGCAAGCGCTTGGCGGATCCCTCCATCGAGACGCAAATGGGAATCGTCCTCGACCATTATGACGCTATTGTCTCGCACTATGGTACTAAACCGGGCGTCAAGATCGCTCGCAAGCATTTGGGATGGTATTCTAAAGGCTTGCCGAATTCCGCGGAATTCCGCCAGGAGGTTTTCCAATTGGATACGCCCGACGCCGTTAAAGCGCGAATTCGTGCATTTTATGATCCGATCGTCGAGCGCCTTGCGGCATGACCCCAAAACAGGCGATAAATTGGTTAGCGCCTAAAGACGAATACGAACTGGGCAGCGAACTCATTCTCAACGGTTTGAGCTCAGCAATTCTTGCTATTAATGACGAGCAATCTATCCTGAAGCTGAATGCTGCGGCTGAGTATTTCCTCAGTTCAAGCGCAACCAACATCGTTGGTCATCCGCTTACTGATTTCATTCCGCCGGATAGTCCCCTGTTTATTTTAGTCGAACAGGTTCGCCTGGAAAACCAAGCCATATCCGAATCCGACTTGACGATTGAAACACCCAGGATAGGCCGGCATTTTGTCAATGTCCAAGCGACCCCCATTGCAGAGCGCCCGGGCATTGTCATTCTTTCCATTTACTCACGATCGATCGCGGAAAAGATTGATCGCCAGCTGTCGCATCGCGGCGCAGCGCGTTCAGTGACCGCCATGGCGTCCATGTTGGCTCATGAAGTCAAAAATCCACTTTCCGGTATTCGCGGGGCGGCGCAGCTTCTGGAAGATACCGTATCCGAGGACGATCAAAGCCTAACCCGACTGATCCGCGACGAGGTCGATCGCATTGTCGCTCTAGTCGATCGCATGGGGATGTTCGCCGGCGACGCCCCGATCCTGCATCAAAGCGTGAATATTCACCAAGTTCTCGATCGCGTCCTTCAGATCGCAAAGAACGGTTTTGGCCTCCATTCCCGATTTATTACGCAATTTGATCCCTCATTGCCGCCCGTTCGCGGCGACCGGGATCAATTGGTGCAGGTATTTCTGAACTTGACCAAGAACGCGGTGGAGGCAACCTCGGACGAGGCTACCGAAATCGTGATGAAAACCTCATACCAGCACGGCGTCAGATTCGCTGCTCCCGGCAACGGCGAACGGGTCCACCTTCCCCTTGCCATCAGTATCACGGACAACGGCACTGGCATCCCGGACGAAATGATGCCGCACCTGTTCGACCCTTTTGTCACCTCAAAGCCAAAGGGTAGCGGGCTGGGGTTAGCACTGGTGGCTAAGATTATCGGTGATCATGGCGGAATCGTAGAATGCGAAACCGCCAACACCCGAACCGTATTTCGGGTAATGTTGCCCATGTTCCAGGACCGCAAAGGCATCGAATGAACCGCTCAACCATCCTCGTTGCTGATGATGATGCCGCTATACGCACCGTCGTTGTCCAGGCGCTGACCCGCGCCAGTTACGATGTTCGGGCTGCAGGAAATGCCGCAACCCTGTGGCAGTGGATTGAAAAGGGTGAAGGCGATCTGGTCATCACAGATGTGATGATGCCGGATGAGAACGGTTTAGACCTCATTCCCCGCATCCGACGCCTCAGGCCGGACTTACGGATCGTGGTTATGAGTGCGCAGACGACACTCATGACTGCAGTCAAAGCCACCGAAAGAGGCGCTTTCGACTATCTCCCAAAACCTTTTGATATCAATGATTTGATTTCAATTGTTAAACGGGGAATTGAATCTGAGAAGGACACTGGCGCAAGACTGACGCAGGATTTGGTCGACGAAACACTGCCGCTCATTGGCCGATCGCCAGCAATGCAAGAAGTTTATCGGACCGTCGCACGCCTCATGCCAACTGATCTCACAGTGATGATTAATGGCGAGTCGGGCACCGGCAAAGAACTCTTTGCCCGCGCGCTTCACGATTATGGAAAGCGCAAATTAGCGCCATTCGTTGCTGTCAATATGGCGGCGATCCCCAGGGAGTTGATCGAAAGCGAACTCTTTGGACATGAGAAGGGCTCTTTTACCGGTGCCGTCGCGCGAAGCACGGGCCGTTTCGAACAAGCGGAGGGCGGTACTCTTTTTCTTGATGAAATTGGCGACATGCCTTTTGAGGCTCAAACTCGCCTATTGCGTGTTCTGCAGGACGGGAAATACTCATCGGTCGGTGGCCGTCACGCCATGGATACCAATGTTCGGATCATCACCGCCACCCACCACGACCTCCGCCGGCTTATCCGCCAAGGCCTTTTTCGTGAAGATCTATTTTTCAGATTGAACGTCGTACCCCTACGCCTGCCGCCTCTGCGAGATCGCACAGAGGACATACCAGAGTTGGTACGGCATTTTCTGGCGCGGGCGGCAAATTCCGGTCTGCCTTGGAAGACCACCGATGCCAAAGCTCTCGACGCGTTGCGAGGCCACAACTGGCCCGGCAACGTAAGGGAACTTGAAAACATGATTCAAAGGCTTGCTGCGTTATGTCCGCAAGAAATGATCAGTGCCCATGACATTAATCGAGAATTAGATCAGATTGAACATGTCGCCTCATCTAATGTCGTGAATGTAGGGAATGATAGTCTTGCGCAGAACGTCGAAAATCAACTGGCCGAGTATTTCGCGGCCCATAACGGCTCTTTGCCGGCCACTGGACTTTATGATCGCATACTCAAAGAAATCGAAAAACCGCTGATAACGTTAACTCTGCAGGAAACCCGCGGTAATCAAGTCAAAGCCGCGCAAGTTCTTGGATTGAACCGGAATACATTGCGTAAAAAGATCAAAGAACTGGAAATTCCTGTTATTCGAGGCGGCCGATAATGCCGATTTTAACCTCTCACAGTGGCATTTGGCGCGATCTCCAGCGAGCGTCAGCAAGCCGGAAAACGGCATATGCATTGGCCATCTTGGCCATTTTGTCCGGTGCAGCAACTGTTTTGACGATTGTCGAGCGGCCGGGCCAAACCAGTGATATTAACACGGTCCTCAGCCTGCTCTATATTGACGGCATTTTGTTCTTGCTGTTGGGTGCCGTGGTCGCACGCCGTTTGGCGCAGGTTTGGTCTGATCGGCGACGGGGTGCGGCAGGTTCGGGCCTGCAGGTCAGGTTGGTGGTGCTGTTCAGCCTCGTCGCGGTCACTCCGGCCATTTTGGTGGCGGTATTTTCGGCACTTTTTCTTCATTTTGGCATGCAGAGCTGGTTCGCCGAACGCGTCCGAACCGCGTTGAACCAATCCCAGGTGGTTGCGCAGGCCTATTTGGCGGACCACCGCCGTATCATCGAGGCCGATGCCTTCGCCTTGGCCAACGAATTGAACGTCAATGCGTCCCAATTGATGCGCAGCCGCGCCTTGTTCGAGAATGTTCTTTCCACTCAGTCCGCATTTCGATCCTTGACGGAAGCAGTAGTCCTGGATGGCACCGGCCACATTCTCGCCCGCGCGCATTTCAGTCTCGCAGAGAAGATTGAGAATCTGCCCGTACAGGCGCTAAACAAGGCTAGCCAGGGCAAAATTGCGGTTCTCGACTCCGAAAACGTCGATCGCATGCGGGCGCTGATCAAATTGAACAGATTTATCGACGCCTTCCTACTCGTAGAGCGCTACGTAGATCCTCGGGTCATAAATCATATCGAAAGCATTCGCAAAGCGGTGACCGAATACCAAACCATGGAGAAGGAGAGAAGCGGCATCCAAGTCAGCTTCATTATCATTTTCCTGATGGTTTCGCTGCTGCTCCTCCTGGCCGCTGCATGGATTGGTTTGACTGTGTCATCGCAATTGGCGGGCCCAATCAGCAACCTCATCTCCGCGACAGATGAGGCCAGCCAGGGCAACTTGAGGGTACGCGTGGAAGTCGGCGAAGATACAGATGAGATCAGTTCACTTGGCCGCGCGTTCAACAACATGACCAACGAGCTGGAAAGTCAGCGCGAAGGCCTTGTAACGGCGAACCGCGAATTGGATGAGCGACGACGGTTCACGGAGACCGTACTGTCTGGTGTTTCCGCGGGGGTCATCGGGCTCGATGCGGTCGGTCGTATCCATTTGTCGAACCGTTCGGCATCAGAGCTACTTTCGCGAAACCTTGGTGCAATGGTTGGGGCCGTTATCAGTGAGGCCGTGCCAGAAATGGAGGAACTTTTTGCCAAAGTGATGGCGGCACCGGCGCGCACCCACCAGGAAGAAATCGGCCTTGATAGCCCCATTCAACACCGCACGCTATTGTCCCGCATGGCGGCAGAATACCTTGATGGCGAGATTATCGGCTACGTTGTGACCTTTGACGACGTTACGGATCTACTATCGGCCCAACGAAAAGCAGCCTGGGCGGATGTTGCACGACGAATTGCACACGAAATCAAGAACCCATTAACCCCCATTCAGCTATCGGCCGAGCGTTTGCAACGCAAGTACCGAGACGAGGTCGCATCTGATCCGGACATCTTCAAGACCTGCACAGATACCATCATCCGACAGGTATCTGACATTGGACGGATGGTTGACGAATTTTCGTCGTTCGCCCGCATGCCCCAGCCTTTGATATACGATGAAAATATTGTAGAGATCTGCCGAGAAGCGGCCTTCCTCGAGCGTAACCGGAATACGGATTTGAGGTTTGAAATCGATCTTCCGGATACGCCAATCATAGTCAACTGCGATCGGCGTCAAATTGCGCAAGCCCTGACGAACCTTCTCAAGAACGCATCGGAATCCATTGAGGCTCGGCTAACCAACAAATCTCTATCTTCCGAGCCGGGACAAATCACCTTACGGCTTATCAACGGTGTTTCCGACATGGCGCCTCAAGGTGAAACGAACGGTGCTGTATCGATCATTATCGAAGATAATGGGGTCGGCCTGCCTTTAGACAGGGGGCGACTTACCGAACCTTACGTGACAACCCGCGAGAAAGGGACGGGGCTGGGTTTGGCCATCGTGCGAAAAATCATGGAAGATCATCACGGGAGATTCGTCATGGATGATCGCCCAGATGGTGGAGCGAGCGTGTCGATGATTTTCGAAAATGCTGAAGACCGCCGGAAAACAGGATCAAACGGCACTGATCAAAAACCCAAAACGCAGGCAAGTTCTTCGTAGATATGACCAAAGAAATTCTCATTGTCGATGATGAAGCCGACATCCGCATGCTCACGGCTGGAATCCTGGAAGATGAAGGATATCAAACCCGCCAAGCCGACGGGGGTATAGCAGCACTTAAGTCCGTGGAAAGCCGCCGTCCGGACCTCGTTTTATTGGATATCTGGTTGCAAGGCAGCGAACTGGATGGTTTGCAGATCCTCCGTCGCATTAAGGAATACCACACGAAAATTCCCGTTCTGATGATGAGCGGACACGGGACTGTAGAAACGGCCGTAGCAGCCATCAAGGACGGCGCCTACGATTTCATCGAAAAGCCTTTTAAGGCTGATCGACTTCTTCTTCTTGTCGATCGGGCCATCGAAGCTGCGGAATTACGACGCGAAAACGTAGAGTTACGGTTCCGCGCAGGTCCTGATACAGATCTGATTGGAGCATCGCGGGGTATCCGGGATATTCGCCAGATCATCGAACAGGCGGCACCGACGAATAGCCGTGTATTAATCTCCGGACCGGCCGGTTGCGGCAAGGAAGTCGTCGCCAGGGCACTTCACGCATTCTCACAGCGCGCTAGCGGGCCGTTCGAGGTTCTTAACTGCGCTTCTTTGTGTCCGGAACGTACGGAAGAAGAACTATTTGGCGTCGAGGCAAAAGATGCAACTGTCGCCGACGGATCCCGAGTTGGCACGATTGAGTCGGCGCACAATGGAACGCTACTGCTTGACGAAGTCTCAGATCTGCCTTTGGTCATCCAAGGCAAACTGGTTCGGATACTTCAAGATCATGCTTTTCAGAGGATTGGCAGCAACTCCATGGTCGAGGTAAATGTGCGATTCATCGCCATCACGTCGCGCCATTTAGAGCATGAAATCGCCGCCGGCAAGTTTCGGGAGGATTTATTCTATCGGTTGAATGTCGTCCCAATCGAGGTTCCGCCGCTCCGTTCCCGGCGCGAGGATTTGCCGGACCTTGCGCATCATTTTCTCCGCCGGTCCTGTGAGATGAGTGGACAGCCCATACGGTCCTTTGCTCCGGACGCGGTCGCCGCGTTACAGACCTATGAATGGCCTGGCAACGTTAGGGAACTCAAGAACATCGTAGAGCGCATGATGATTTTGAGCGCAGGTGAACCTGGCACAGAGATCACAGCAGCGGCCTTGCCATCAGAGATATATGGCGTGGAGAGCGATTCTTCTGTCACGGACTGGCAAGCTGAAGTTATGGGAATGTCCCTTCGTGAAGCCCGAGAAAGCTTTGAAAAACATTACCTTTCCCGCCAGCTTCAGCGCTTTGAAGGAAATATCTCGAAGACGGCGGAATTTATTGGTATGGAGCGCTCAGCTTTGCATCGTAAGCTGAAGTCTTTAGCCGTTTCCATTCAGGAAAAGCTGAACCGTACTTGAGAAAGTTGGCAGAGGAGCATCCGGTATGAAAGTGATCGTGTGCGGCGCTGGGCAAGTTGGTTTCAACATTGCTCGCCATCTCGCTATGGAGAACAATGACGTAACCGTCATTGACCAATCACCGGACTTGGTTCGACGCATTGGCGACACTCTCGATGCCAATGGCGTAGTCGGCCAAGCCTCGCATCCGAATATTCTGGAACAGGCGGGCGCACCGGATGCGGATATGCTGATCGCCGTGACCATCTCCGATGAGGTCAACATGGTGGCTTGCCAGGTTGCTCATTCCCTATTCGACGTTCCCACCAAAATCGCCAGAATCCGGGAACAAACCTATCTATCACCACTTTGGGCAAACCTTTTCTCACGCGAACACATGCCGATCGATGTGATCATCTCGCCTGAAATAGAAGTGGCGCGCGCCGTAACCCGTCGGCTTCAAGTCCCCGGTGCTTTTGAGATGATTCCGTTGGTTGACGACCGTGTAAAGCTACTGGGAGTGCGATGCGAAGACGATTGCCCACTGGTGAACACGCCCTTGCGCCAATTGACACAACTCTTTCCCGATTTGAATATCGTGATTGTCGGGCTGATGCGCGATAACCAGCCGATCGTGCCATCCTCGGAAGATCACATGCTACCCGGTGACGAAGTCTATTTTGTCGTCGACAGCGACCAGGTTAGCCGCGCCATGGCAGCTTTCGGTCACGAAGAGACCGAAGCCCGCCGTTTACTGATCTTTGGCGGCGGCAATATCGGTTTTTTCTTAGCACAGGAGATTGAACGGGAGCATCACTGGGTACGAACCAAAATCGTTGAGTCTAATCCAAAACGGGCGGAGGCCATCGCCATGAAGCTCGACAAGACCATGGTCTTGCAGGGCGATGTCCTTGATTGGGAAATCCTCGAAGAAGCTGGTGTGGCGAATACGGAAACAGTAGTGGCTGTAACGAACGATGATGAAACCAACATTCTTGCGTCACTTCTAGCGAAGCGATATGGATGCCAACGCGCGATCACGCTGATAAACAAGGGAACATACGAATCTCTTATAAATTCTTTGGAAATCGACGTTACCGTAAGTCCAAGAAACATCACGGTTTCCACCATCCTTCAACATATCCGCCGCGGGCGTATACACTCGGTCCACACGCTGCGTGAAGGTTTCGGCGAACTGATCGAAGCAGAGGCGCTGGAGACATCTGAATTGGTTGGCAAACCGTTGCGCGAGATTAACTTACCCAGCGGCGTCTTGTTAGGGGCCATTGTCCGGGATGGCGAAATGATCTGCCCGGGCGGTTCAACGATCGTTGAACCGCATGACCGGGTCGTGCTATTTGCGGCGGCTGAAGTAATCCAAAAAGTAGAATCAATGTTTTCGGTTCAACTCGAATATTTTTAAACAAAGGGGATTGGGCATGTCGCGCATTGCCTATGTGAATGGTCAATACGTGCCGCATCGGAATGCGGCGGTTCACGTCGAAGATCGGGGCTACCAGTTCGCGGATGGCGTCTATGAAGTGTTTGCTGTCATGGGCGGCAAGCTGATCGGCGAACAAGGTCACTTTGAGCGCTTGACCCATTCACTCAGCGAACTGCGTATCGAATGGCCTTTGAGCCGCGCCGCCATGTTGGTGGCCGTAAAAGAGATCGTCAGGCGCAATTATGTGCAGGACGGCCTCGTTTATCTACAGGTAACCCGGGGTGTCTCACCACGCGATCATCCATTTCCTGAGCATTCCGAGAGCGCTCTCGTAATTACGGCACGCAAATCGGGCCCCTTAGACAAGGACGCTCTACGAAACGGTGTTGACGTTATAACAATCCCTGATATCCGTTGGCAACGATGCGACATCAAGTCGGTGGCCCTATTACCCAATGTCCTCGGCAAACAAATGGCCCGCGACGCAAACGCCTTCGAGGCTTGGCAGGTGGATGACGAGGGATACGTCACGGAAGGAACGTCGACGAACGCCTGGATTGTCACGGCCAACGGTGATCTGGTGACACGTAACGCCAGCACCTCAATTTTAAATGGCGTGACCCGGCTTGCCGTGCTTGAGGCTGCGGCCGAGGCCGGTATCGACATAACAGAGAGACCGTTCACCCCAAAAGAAGCACTGGCAGCACGTGAAGCCTTTATTACGAGTTCTACATCGCACGTTAAAGCCGTGACGCGTATCAACGGACAATCCATCGGGAACGGACATGTTGGCGGGCTGACCAACCGGGTTCTGGATGCCTATGTCGAATACCTAGAGACCCATGGGGGCCCAAGGACTACGGACACCTGGAATTGAGTGGTCAGGGCATAGAGACGCCAATCCCAAATCCAGGGGCCGTAATCTTCGACTGGGACAATACCCTGGTCGATACATTTCCGGTCATTCGTGATGCCCTCAACACCACACTTGTGGCATTCGGTCATTCCCCATGGACGATGGATGAGACCCGCCGCCGGGTCCGCCGGTCTGCACGTGAGAGTTTTCCTGAGCTCTTCGGTGACGATTGGGAGAGCGCTATGGAGGTATTCTATTGTCGCTACTACGAAATTCATACGGATGAGCTCAAAATTATTGCTGGCGCAAGAGAGTTGATCGAACTCCTTGCATCCAGATCAATCATCCTATCGGTTGTCAGCAACAAACGCGGCGACGTTTTGCGGACAGAGGTAGCTCATCTTGGTTGGACAGACTATTTCAGCGCACTCGTCGGTGCCAACGACGCACCGCGGGACAAGCCGGCTCGCGACCCTGTGGACCTGGCTCTTCGGGGAACAAACATCCAAACCGGGCCCGACGTTTGGTTCATTGGCGATGCCGACATTGATCTTGAATGTGCCAAGAATGCAGACTGCACAGCCATTTTGGTCGGAGCGCAAATACGCGCAGCAGGTTCACCATATGCGGCTCAGGCGGACATTGAATTCCCTAACTGTATGGCACTTTTCAATTTCGTCGATAGACTGTAGGCTAGTTTCGTAGCTTCGATGAAGTCAGGCTCGGTAAATGGGTGGAAAATCGAAAATATAGAAAAATCTTGGGAGGATCCAAACCGCCACTCTGGTTTGGGCAGATAATTAGAGGGTCCGAAAATGTCCCCGGAAAAATCTCAGAATGTACAAGATGTATTTCTGAATCACATCAGAAAAAACAAGACGTCCGTAACGGTATTTCTCGTCAATGGAGTGAAACTGCAAGGCATTGTCACGTGGTTTGACAATTTCTCCGTTCTTCTCCGTCGGGACGGACACACACAACTCGTTTACAAGCATGCTATATCCACAATTATGCCATCGATGCCGATCCAGTTGTTTGAGCCGGAAGAGACGGCCGATGGAGAAGCAGACACGGACTAAGCACGTGTCGCGCTCGTCGAGAGGTTGGCATCGTTGGTAGAGGCGACTGAGGTCCAAGAGGTCGCAACGCAGTGTTTCGTAGTTCATCCGAACGTGACGACGACCCAACGCGGAACCAAAGATGCGGACTCCGATCTCGCCGAAGCCGTGGGGTTGGCAGGCGCCATTGATCTCCAGATTGTCCATGCTGAAGTCATTAACCTCGCGAAACCGCATCCGTCTGCGTTCTTGGGCAAGGGATCCATCAACCGCCTGAGTAAGATGGTGTCCGCGCTGATGGAACAAGAAGGCAACAACTCGATCGTCATCATGGATTGTACACTAAGCCCCGTTCAACAGCGCAACCTTGAGCGTGGTCTAAATTGCAAGGTCATTGATCGCACGGGGCTCATTCTGGAAATTTTTGGCGTACGGGCGCGCACCAAGGAAGGGCGCCTACAAGTGGATTTAGCGGCGCTGACTTATCAACGTAGTCGCCTTGTGCGGAGTTGGACTCACTTAGAACGGCAGCGTGGGGGCGCTGGCTTTATGGGCGGGCCCGGAGAACGGCAGATTGAGATCGACAGACGCCTAATCGATCAACGCATAGACCGTATCAAACGGGAGTTGAAAGACGTCCGGCGAACCCGTGCCCTTCACCGCAATGCCCGAAAGAAGGTTCCCTATTCCGTGGTCGCCCTTGTCGGGTATACAAACGCAGGAAAATCAACTCTTTTCAATCGCTTAACCGAGGCTGGTGTGATTGCCCGGGACCAGCTGTTCGCGACACTCGACACCACCATGCGCGCTATTGATCTTCCCGATGGACGCCAAGCCGTCCTGTCCGACACCGTCGGGTTCGTCTCTGAATTACCGCACGAGCTGGTCAACGCTTTCCACGCAACCCTCGAAGAATTGAAGGAAGCTGATCTGATCGTCCACGTTCGCGATATTTCGCATCCCAACACGGAAGTGCAGAAACGGGATGTGGAACGGGTTTTGGGCGACATCGGTATTGATGAAACGTCGCAAAGGCGAATTATTGAAGTCCTAAACAAGATCGATCGCTTGGAACTCGAAGAGAAAAATGCGACTGCATCACGCGCAGCACGTGATAATTTTGTAGCCGTGCCAGTTTCGGCAATGAACGGAGAAGGATGTGAGGACTTTCTTAATGTTTTAGCCAAACACCTGGTTGAGGGGTTCGAGGTGCTGGACGTCAAGATTGATCATGCTGACGGTCGCCGATTGGCGTGGCTTTACCAAAATGGAGAAGTCATCTATCGGAAAGACACGGACGTCGCAATTTCCGTCAAGGTCCGCCTGTCCCCCATTCATGCAGCGCGATTTCAGCAAGGCCTCTAACGAACAATTATCACATTGAATATCAGGCGCATGTGCGATAGTATTTTCTACTAGTAGATAATTTGAATTCGATTTCATGTCCTCAGCGCAACATCAGAAGAAATGGCGAGATAAAAACCGTTTGGTGAAATCCCAACTGAACGTGGTAGCGCGCCGCGCAGTTCACAATGAATTGGACCGGTTCTCTGAAAGTTATCAACTCAGGGGAAAGGGCGAGGCCGTAAGCTTTGCGACCTTCGTGACGCGCGCCCTTGTTCAACGCGCGGATTTCAGCACCGAAGCAGCGCGCATGCTTGACGATTTCATTGAAGCGTATCACCGTGACCGCAACGTGCACGGCAACTAATTACCGCTACCATCAATCGGACGCATCCTCTTTACCTCTGAAAGGCACTCATTCTTGACCACTCCAGACAATTTCGCAGTGGCTCGGCTTATGCGCGAAGTCGCATCCGAGGAAGTGCTCCCACGCTTTCGAAACCTGTCCGAAGATGATATTTCGGAGAAGCCTAACGGCGAACTAGTAACCGTCGCCGACGAGAGGGCGGAAGCCGCCCTAGAGATAGGCCTCGGCGCGCTAGTACCAGGCAGTGTAGTCATCGGCGAGGAACTAACGGCTCGAGATCCCGCGGTGCTCGATGCCATGGACAATCATGACGGCCCAATGTGGATCGTCGATCCCGTCGACGGTACACAGAACTTCGCCGACGGAAAAACCTGCTTCGCGATGATCGTCGCCTATGTGAGAGATGGCGTCACCCGTTCCGGCTGGATTCTCGAACCCTATTCTGACCAGATAGTTACAGCCGAGTTGGGGCAGGGGGCTTGGGAAGGGGACATGGCTCTCCAAGTCTCAAACACTTCGGAAATCGGACAGTTTCGCGGTTCGTTGAATAAACGCCTGCGCAAAAAACTCTGTGAGCTTCCAGGCACGTCCTCTGCGACCATTTTGGCCAAAATGACCAGATATGCTTGTGTCGGCGCCGAGTACGCGGACCTAGCCCGAGGAAAACTCGATTTTGCCCACTATACCGGTAGCCTCAAGCCGTGGGACCATGCCGCTGGGGTATTAATTCACAAAGAAGCCGGTGGTTTTAGCGCCTATGTCGATACAATAGCCCCTTATGTCCCCGCACCTCCGCATCGCGGTCGGGCAATAATCATGGCGCCACGTGAGGAGGCTTGGTACCAATTACGCGATCTCACGGCTGTGTAAGAATGATCGGTATGGCTCGTCCCATGACCCACTATGACACTTATGCCGAATACAAAGGCTATACAACGCCCACCTTGGCCCCGAAGCATGTCCGTCGCTTCGAGCGAGAAGTTTGGGGTCCGGGAGCTTACCACGCCGACATGTCGGTACTGGAAATCGGATGCGGTACCGGACTGATTCTCGCTAACTTGGCAGCAAAGGGGGTTCATAACTTAGTTGGGATTGACCAGGACCCGCGCCTTGGGGATGTCGTTCCCGAGCCCCTTAGGTCAAAATTCAAGGCTGTTGACGTTTGGACATATCTTGAAGATTTATCTCCCGACCTAGCCGCCATCGACCGAATTATTATGTTCGACGTGTTGGAGCACTTTGCTCCAGCCGATGGGCAGCAGTTACTTGACGCGCTTCGGGTAAGGCTCGCACCCGATGGGCAGATCCATTTAAAAGTTCCGAATGCCAGTTCTCCTTGGGGCCAACAGTTCCAATACGGCGATCTCACGCATCGGACGGCTTACACGCCAGAAAGCATGCGCCAACAGGCTATCGCGTCAGGACTCCGGTGTCGAAGGATCTACCCACAAAAACTGGGGAGCCCAGCTCGGCAGATATGGGAACGGCTTATCCACGGGTTTCTGGATCGCACGCTAACGGCGCCACCCGAGATCTGGGAGGGGAACTTTTTTGCCCTTCTTGAGGATGCACATAAAAACTGAGAAAATTGCAGGATCCAGGGCTATTCAAGAGACCGACAGCCTCTTATAATTCGTCGCCCAGGCGGGACAAATTCGATAAGCTTACTGCAAGTCCAGATACAATCACCGGAACGCTAAATCATGCCCCGTTGGGGCAAGGAGGAGGGAGAATTCATGACGAAGACTGCATTTATTGGACTGGGCGTGATGGGCTTTCCTATGGCTGGACACAAGGCAGCCAAGGGCCATGAAGTTACCGTATACAACCGAACAACCGCAAAAGCAGAGAAGTGGGCCAAAGAACACGGTGGAAGTGTAGCTGCAACCCCGCGCGAGGCGGCAGCCGGCGCAGAAGTCGTTTGCGCCTGTGTGGGCAATGACGATGACCTCCGAAGCGTCACTTATGGCGACGACGGTATACTGGCCGGCATGAAGAAAGGCGCCATTTTCGTCGATCATACGACCGCATCGGCGAACGTGGCCCGTGAGATTGCTAAAAACGCTGTCGAACTGGGCCTCCAGTTCATTGATGGGCCAGTATCCGGAGGTCAGGCAGGTGCCGAAAACGGCGTGCTGACAGTGATGTGCGGCGGCGACCAAGCGACCTTCGATGACGCCAAACCGGTTATGGACTGTTACGCCCAGGCCGTGACCCTGATTGGCCCGGTGGGCAGCGGACAGCTTTGCAAGATGGTCAACCAGATTTGCATCGCAGGCCTCGTCCAGGGCTTGGCGGAAGGTGTGAATTTTGGCGCCAAAGCCGGCTTAGACATGAAAAAGGTCATCGACGTGATATCCAAGGGCGCCGCACAGTCCTGGCAAATGGAGAACCGGGCGCACACCATGATTGATGACGAATTCAATTTCGGCTTCGCCGTCGACTGGATGCGTAAAGATTTGGGCATCTGCTTCGAGGAAGCGAGCAACAATGGGTCCCGGCTCCCCGTGACCGCGCTTGTCGACCAGTTCTACGCCGGTATCCAGGCCAAAGGCGGCAACCGCTGGGACACGTCTAGCCTGCTTCGAAACTTAACCCGGGATTGATCACATATCAGACGCCGAACAGATATTTTAAGGGGAAGGGGCCTCGCGCTGAGCATTCTTGATCATCACCCAGGCATTCTCCATCTCTTCCAGGCTGAGAGATGCCATCTCCGTTCCAGTATCCTGAAAATAGGCTTCCATCGCCCGAAAGCGCCGTTCGAACTTCTCGTTGCCTCGGTGCAAGGCTGTTTCCGGATCAATACCCCATTTTCGTGCCAGATTGGCGCAAGCGAATAGGAGGTCCCCAATTTCCTCTGCCATCCCGTCCCGTTCACCATCCAAGGCGGCATTGGTTTCGGCCTCGACCTCAGCCACTTCCTCCTTGATCTTGTCCAGAACCCTCTCGGGGCGGTCCCAGTCAAAACCGACCCGCGCTGCCCGTTTCTGCAGTTTATCCGCCCGGGTCAGCGCGGGCATGGCGACAGGCACGTCGGCTAGGGCGCTCTTATCTCTCGATGCTAACCGTTCCTGCGCCTTAATGTCCTCCCAGGCGGAGGTTTGCGCATCTGCGGATTCGATCACTGCGTCTGAGAAAACGTGGGGATGACGGCGCACCATCTTCTTCGAGATAGCACTGACGACATCCTCATAGGTGAAATATCCAGCTTCAGAGGCCATTTGCGCATGGAAAATGACTTGAAATAAAAGATCACCCAGCTCGTTCTTCAGATCGATCATATTGCCGCGTGCGATCGCATCAGCAACCTCATAAGCTTCCTCAATGGTATAGGGGGCGATGGACTTGAAATTTTGCTCCACATCCCAAGGGCAGCCGCCTAACGGATCTCGTAGCTTTACCATAATCTCTAATAGATGGTCGGTATTCTTACTCATAAAAAATGGCTTTCAGGTGGGTCCAGGGAAATATAATCAGCCCTCAAATTACCCGCTCGGCTCAACGCCTGGAAGTGAAAAACCGCAGCATATGAGGCTAAATTTCTACTAGTAGAACAAATTCAATTGTTGATCAGGCCCCCACGTCCTGACGACCGTTATCTTTTTGGCTAACTAAATAGCCAATGTAGCAAATGCCCATACCTACACAGTTCACTAAGTGGCACTGTGCAGTGTGCAGTGTGCAGTGTGCAGTGTCTTCGAAAATAAACGACAGGGGCGAGAGTGGTATTCTAATTTCTTATCGATCTAATAAAATCGTATAATATATA
>MDTG01179360.1_pt1 | contig 25078 bp, 22 predicted proteins | sample 811421 | NCBI WGS metagenome assembly MDTG01 (sample SAMN05326645, study PRJNA326480) | marine metagenome | isolation source: seawater | place: Pacific Ocean: South East | collected 2011 | reverse complement strand
TGAGAGATGTATGGCTCAATCTGTTGCGGTAGCTGTAGGAGGAATAGGAGATAAGCTAGTAAGCTCTTTAGCTAAAAAAGTTGAAGCTCTTAAAGTTGGACCAGGCATGGATAAACAATCAGAGATGGGACCTCTAGTTACAAAGGAGCATTTGGCAAAAGTAAAAGGATACGTGGACATTGGCGTTGAAGAAGGCGCAAAACTAATTGTTGATGGAAGAAATTTTAAAATACAAGGTTATGAAAATGGCTACTATATTGGAGGATGTTTATTTGACAAAGTCACAAGAGATATGAGAATTTATAAAGAGGAAATTTTTGGTCCAGTGTTGTCAGTAGTAAGGGCTAAAGATTTTAATGAGGCTTTGCAATTAGTTAACGATCATGAATTTGGAAATGGTGTAAGCATATTTACTAGAGATGGTGACTCTGGGAGAACATTTTCATCTAAAGCAAAAATCGGAATGGTTGGTATAAATATTCCAATACCAGTGCCAATGGCATTTCATAGTTTTGGTGGTTGGAAACGTTCATTATTTGGGGATCAACATATGCATGGACCTGAAGGAGTGAGATTTTACACCAAACTTAAAACTATTACTTCAAGGTGGCCTTCTGGTTTAAGATCAGACCCAGAATTTATAATGCCAACAATGAAATAAAAGATGAAAAAAAAAATTAGTTTAATTGGCGCTGGTCAAATTGGCGGAACTTTAGCTCATTTAATCGCTTTGAAAGAATTAGGAGATATTGTTTTGTTTGATGTAGCTGATGGCATCGCTAAAGGCAAAGCATTAGATATAGCTCAGTCTTCCCCGGTGAATGGTTTCAATATAGATTTAATTGGAACAAACAAATATGAGGATACAAAAAATTCAGACGTAATAATAATTACCGCAGGAGTTCCAAGAAAACCTGGAATGACTAGAGATGATTTACTCGGAATTAATTTGAAAATCATCAAACAAGTAGCTGAGGGGATTAAACAAAATTCCCCAAATGCTTTTGTAATCTGTATTACTAACCCATTAGATGTCATTGTTATGGCTCTACAAAAATATTCTGGCTTACCAAAAAATAAAGTAGTTGGAATGGCTGGAATATTAGACTCTTCAAGATTTATCTATTTTTTATCGAAAGAACTTAATGTTTCAGTGAATAAAATTAAGTCATTCGTATTAGGAGGTCATGGAGACAGTATGGTTGCGATGTTAGGCTCTACAGAAGTCGAAGGAAAAAAAATTTCAGATTTAGTAAAAGAGGGTAAAATTAAACAAAATAAGCTGGATGAAATTGTTAAAAGAACTAAGAATGGTGGAGCTGAAATTGTAAAATATTTAAAAACAGGTTCTGCATTTTATGCACCAGCTGCATCTGGAGTTGAAATGGCAGAAAGTTATTTAAAAGATTTAAAAAAACAACTCCCTTGTGCAGCATTTTTAAATGGAGAGTATGGCACTAAAAATCTTTATGCCGGTGTTCCAGTTATAATCGGATCAGAAGGAGTTGAAAAAGTAATCGAATTAAATTTATCTAAGGAGGAAAAAATTAATTTTGATAATTCTATCAAAGCAGTTAAAGAACTATACGATGCTGCAAAAAAAATTGACCCGTATCTTTAATTTGTTTTTCTAAGTACTATCCTACGCCCCATACAAAATACGTTTGGAAAAAACTTCACCAAAACTTTATCAATTGAGTTTAAAAGATTTAAAAAAAAGTTATTCATAGGTATACATTTTGTTTTAGATGTTACTCCACCAGAATTTAAAAAAATTAAACACTCTGTAAATTTTTCATATTCCACTTTAAAAAACTTTCCTAAATTTTCTTCAAATTTTTTTTTATTATCAAAGATTAGATGTGGCACTGCTATATTCCCATGCCATGCATTATTTTCATCACTTTTTGGATTTTTTTCATCCCAAACATCTAGCGTAAAATCAAAACCCTCATGCTTCATGATTATTGTTGCTAATTGAAATGTTAAAGAACAATAAGATTCAAATATAATCAAATTTCCATTTTTTTTAAGAATCCTATTCATTTCTTTAAAAAATTTTATTGGAAAAGGAATATGGTGAATCATATTAGAGGCAATCACATAATCAAAACTCTCCTCATTAAAACCAGTATCTTGAGCATCTATATTTTTAAAATCTAGATGATCATCAGTTCCTAGGTCGGTCAATTTAAAATTCTTATTACTAATAAAATCTTTAGAGAAACCAGCACCTGATCCAACTTCTATTCCTACGTGGTGATCTAGAATAAAGTCGTTCATCCATGAAAATCTTTTTTTAAGTAAAAATTTAGTATTTTTTGATTTTGATGAATAATACGTCTCTCTTGCAATTTTGGTGTTCGCTAAAGACCTCATTCGATTTTCATCTTGAGAAAACTGAACTTTTTCCAAAAATTTCATCATCTTGCTAATTATATAAATTTAAAAAAAATGAATTTAAGTTTATATTACTGTTAATCTTTTCAAAACATGTTTTTAAACAAAACTATAAATAAAGAGTATTTTTTAATAGCTGGTATTTCAATTTATGCTTTTTTTGTAAACTGGGTTAGTGGAAACATAGGTATTCTTCCAATTGATTCTTTCGCATTCCTAGATACAGGTTATAGCATTTTGAATGGCAAACTCCCAATTAGAGACTTCTGGATATTTACTGGCCTTTTAGTCGACTACATGGAGGCTTTTTTTCTATTATTATTTGGAAATAATTGGAATAGTCATTTGATTCATTCTTCAGTAATGAATATTTTTGTTGCGTTAGTTTTTTATTTTTTTCTTAAAGATTTTAAATTAAGGAAAAGGTACATTATTTTTTATTGTATCTCATTTTCAACATTATGCTATCCAGTCTCAGGTACACCTTTTGCATATATACATTCTTATATATTTTCTCTTTCATCAATACTTTTTTTAATTCTAGCAATTAAAAATAAAAGTAAAATTCTTTGGTTTGTATTTCCATTTATTTGTGCTTTTTCGTTTTTATCTATGCAGACCCCTTCTTCATATATTCTTTTGATACTTTTTTTTACTGTCATTTACTACTTTTTAAAGTTTAAGGATTATAGAAATTTAAAAATATTTTTAATTGGAAGTTTAACTGTTCTAGCTTTATTTATTATTTTCCTTTTACTTACAAAAACCTCACTACTTGATTTCATTTATCAATATATTTTATTTCCATTGACCATAGGGGAAGGAAGAATTTCAGGCGATGATAGTGCCTATGTAAGCTTAGCACAACAGGCTAATTTTGAAACACTTTTTGGTGATTTTAAATTTATTCACTTTTTATTTATTCCATTAATTTTTATAACTTTAAAACATTTTAAGCAAAATTCTTTCATAATGAATTTACTAAATATAATACTGATTTTGTCTATTATAAGTTTTATCTTTAACCAATTAGTAACTGCAAATCAGATTTATATTTTTAGTTTAATCCCAATTATTGCAGCAGTTCTTCATTTAAACCTAGCTAAATTTAATTACAATTCAAAATTTTTAATTGTTGTAATACTAATTTCATTAGTAGCAACAGTTAAATTTCACTTAAGATATAATGTTGATAGAAAATTTCATGAGTTGGAAAATGTGGATAAAAGCAAAGCTTTAAATGCTAGTATAATTCATCCAAGTTTGAATAATTTAAAGTGGATCAATAAGTATGATGAGCCTTTAAATGAAATTAAACTTCTAAAAAATGCTATTCAAGTAATTGAAAGCGATAGTAGAGAAAAAAGTTTAATCACCCATTATCAATTTATTTCAACTATTTTGAATAAAAACTTAAATATTTTAAATAGATGGTATCTTTGGGATAACAACACACATCCAACAGAAAATCATAAATATTTTCATATCTACAAATCTATGATCAACAGAAACATTCAGAATAATAATATAAAAGTTATTTATTTATTAGGACTGGAAAATGAAATACTATTTGAAAATGTTAAAAATTACTTTACCAATCTTTGTTTTGAAAGTACAAACCTTGTAGAAAAAAGATTTTCAGTTCACGAAATAGTTAATTGTAAAAAAAAATAATATGAATATTCACGAGCATCAAGCAAAGGAAATTTTAAGAGAATTCGGGGCTCCAGTTTCTAAAGGTGTGGTTATTTACTCTGTTGATGAGGTAAAAGAAAAAATTAAAGACTTAAATGGTAAAGAATTTGTGCTTAAAGCGCAAATCCATGCAGGAGGAAGAGGAAAAGCTGGTGGAGTAAAAGTCATAAAAAATTTTGCGGATCTAGAAAAAGAAGCAAAAAAAATGATGGGAACAAAATTAATCACCCATCAAACTGGTCCTAATGGTAAAGAAGTAAAAAGATTATACATTGAGGAGGCATCTGATATATCAAAAGAATTTTATCTTTCTTGTTTAATAGACAGAGAAAGTTCAAAAATTGCCTTTATAAGCAGCACCGAAGGTGGGATGGATATCGAAAAAATTGCTAAAGAAACCCCAAGTAAAATAGTTACAAATAAAATAGAAATTAATGAGGAAGGACCTTCTCATAATGAAATAGATAGAATTATTTCAATTTTCAATTTGAAAACTCAGCAAAATATCACTTTAATAAATTTAGTGAAATCTCTTTTTAAAATTCTGATTGAAAAGGATGCAAGCCTTATTGAAATTAATCCATTAGTACTAAATAAAGATGATGAAATAATTTGTTTAGATGCAAAAATGAATTTTGATGACAACGCTATTTTTAGGAGGCCTGAAATCTTAAAGCTTAGAGATCTTAATGAGGAAGAACCTGCAGAAATAGAAGCAAGCAAACATGATTTAGCTTACATCAAATTGAATGGTTCAATAGGCTGCATGGTGAATGGCGCTGGTTTAGCAATGGCTACAATGGATATTATCAAGTTATATGGAGAAGAACCTGCAAACTTTCTAGATGTCGGCGGTGGAGCTTCTAAAGAAAAAGTTACCTCAGCGTTCAAATTGATCTTAGATGATAAAAATGTAAAAGGTATCTTAATAAATATATTTGGTGGAATCATGAGGTGTGATGTCCTAGCGTTAGGAGTTGTTGAAGCTGCTAAACAAGTTGATCTATCTGTTCCGCTCGTCGTAAGGTTGGCTGGGACTAATTTTAAAGAAGGTAGAGAAATTCTTGATAAATCTAATTTAAAAATTTTATCTGCATCTGATTTAAATGATGCAGCAAAAAAAATTGTTGAGGCTATCAAATAAATGTCTGTACTGGTTAATAAAAATACAAAAGTTATTTGCCAGGGCTTTACAGGAAAACACGGCTCGTTTCACTCTGAACAAGCATTAAAATATGGAACACAACTTGTGGGTGGAGTTACTCCTAATAAAGGTGGACAAAAACACCTAAATTTGCCAGTATTCAATACTGTTCAGGAAGCTAAAGATCAAACTTCAGCAGACGCAACTATGATCTATGTACCTCCTCAGTTTGCAGGAGCAGCAATCATAGAAGCCATAAAGGCTGAAATAAAACTAATTGTTTGCATCACAGAAGGGATACCAGTTGTAGATATGTTAAAAGTAAAAAAAGTTTTGAGCAAAAGTAAGTCAAGACTTATTGGACCAAATTGTCCTGGAATCATTACACCTGACGAATGCAAAATTGGAATAATGCCAGGCAACATTCATAAAAAGGGAAGTGTTGGGATCGTATCGAGATCGGGTACGCTTACTTACGAAGCAGTTGCCCAAACATCGGCTAATGGTATAGGACAATCTACTTGTATAGGCATTGGTGGTGATCCAATCAACGGAACTAATTTCATTGACTGCTTAGAACTCTTTTTGCGAGATGATGAGACAAAATCTATAGTTATGATTGGCGAAATCGGTGGTTCTGCAGAGGAAGAAGCTTCTGAATTTTTAAAAAGAGAAAAAACTAAGAAGCCAACTGTTGGATTTGTTGCCGGTTTAACTGCCCCAACTGGAAGAAGAATGGGACATGCTGGTGCAATTATATCAGGCGGCAAAGGAGGAGCTGAGGAAAAAATTGAATTGATGAAATCTGCTGGTATTACCATATCAAAATCACCTGCAGATATTGGTAAAACGCTTTTTGATAAACTTAATAGTTGATTTTACAAAATTTGTGTTAAGATAAGTCATTAATGTCTTCATCAGATAATAATATTACTTTTAAAAAAACCTCTTTTCTGTCAGGAATTAATTCTGAATTCATTAATCAATTTTACTCTGACTACTTATCTGACCCAAAATCCTTGCCAGAAAGCTGGAGAAAATTTTTTGATGGGCTTAGTGAAGATGAAAAACTTATTTTAAATGATATTAATGGCCCTAGTTGGTCTCCAGGAAAAAGAGTTAAAAAGATAAATTTCGAAAAAAAGGTAATTAATGATAATTCAGAAAAATCAGTTGATTTAAGTGAGAACTCTATAAAACAAGCTTCACAAGACTCAGTTCGAGCAATAATGTTAATCAGAGCATTTAGAATTAGAGGTCACTTGATATCAAATCTAGATCCATTATCTATTCAAGAAAAAAAAGAACACTCAGAGTTAAAACCTGAAACCTATGGTTTTAAAAAAAAAGATTATAACAGAAAAATTTTTTTAGATGGGGTTCTTGGGCTTCAATATGCGGATCTAAATAAAATTCTTGAAATATTAAAAAAAACATATTGTTCAACAATCGGATACGAATTTATGCATATGAGTGACCCGGAGGAAAAAGCTTGGATAAGAGATCGAATAGAAGGTGTGGAAAAAGATATTAAATTCACGGAAAATGGCAAAAGAGCTATTCTTAATAAGATAATAGAAGCGGAGGGCTTTGAAAAATATTTACATGTAAAATTTGTTGGAACAAAGAGATTTGGTTTAGATGGAGGAGAGTCTTTAATCCCCGCTCTTGAACAGATCATAAAAAGAGGTGGTAATCTTGGTGCAAAAGAAATTAAAATTGGTATGCCGCATAGGGGTAGACTTAATGTTTTGGCAAATGTTATGGGTAAACCATTTCGTGCTATTTTCAGTGAATTTTTTGGGAAGTCAGTAAACACAAGTAAAGATTTTGAGGGTGATGTGAAGTATCATCTTGGAGCTTCATCAAATAGAGAGTTTGATGGAAATGTAGTTCACATAAGTTTAACAGACAATCCCTCTCATCTAGAAGCAGTTAATCCAGTTGTATTGGGTCAAGTAAGGGCGAAACAATTTTTTCACAAAGATAAAGATAGAAAAAAAGTAATTCCAGTACTAATGCATGGTGATGCTGCGTTTGCTGGACAAGGGATAGTAGCTGAATGTTTTGCAATGTCGGGTTTACCTGGACACAATATTGGAGGGACTATTCATATAATTGTAAACAATCAAATTGGTTTTACCACAGCGCCTAGATTTGCGAGATCCTCACCTTACCCGTCAGATGTCGCAAAAACTGCACAAGCTCCAATATTTCATGTAAATGGAGATGATCCAGAAGCAGTAACACATTGTGCGAAAATCGCTACAGAGTACAGACAGAAATTTAATCGAGATGTTGTGATAGACATGGTTTGCTATAGGCGATTTGGACATAACGAGGGCGATGAGCCTTCATTTACACAACCAATAATGTATAAGAAAATAAAAAATCATCCAACAACTCTTACAATATATGGAAAGAAACTCACCAACCAAGGTTTAACAAGTAGCGACCAATTACAAAAAGATAAAATCAAATTCAAAAATTACTTAGAAAATGAGTTTTCTTCTTCTAAAAATTATAAATCTGAATTGAAGTGGTTTGATGGTGTTTGGTCTAGATTTAAACCTGGCTTGGGCAAGGATAAAAGAGGTAAAAGTGGAGTTGAAAGGAATATTTTAAATAAAGTTGGAGAGAAGATATTTAAAATACCAAATGATTTCAATGCTCATAAAACTCTTAAGAGAGTTTTTGAATTTAAATCAAAAATGTTTAAAAATGGTAAAATAGATTGGTCATCCGCCGAGTCTCTATCATTTGGAACATTATTAACCGAAGGATTTTCAGTAAGGTTGTCCGGGCAAGACTCAGGAAGAGGAACTTTTAGTCAAAGACATGCTGTTTTAAGAAATCAAGATAATCACGAAAGATACTTGCCATTAAATAATATTCAAACTAGTCAAAAGAAATTTGAGATAATAGATAGCTTGTTATCAGAATTAGCAGTGCTTGGATTTGAATATGGTTACTCTTTGTCTGAGCCAGAAACTTTAGTTTTGTGGGAAGCTCAATTTGGAGATTTTGCGAATGGAGCACAAGTAATTATAGATCAATTTATTACTTCATCAGAGTCAAAGTGGGGTAGAGCTAGTGGTCTTGTTATGCTTCTGCCACATGGGTATGAAGGTCAAGGACCAGAACATTCTTCAGCTAGATTAGAAAGATTCCTACAATTGTGTGCTGGAGAAAATATTCAAGTTGTTAATTGTACAACGCCTTCAAATTACTTTCACGTTTTGAGAAGGCAAATGCATAGAGAATTTAGAAAGCCATTAGTCATCATGACGCCAAAATCTTTATTGAGACACAAAAGATGTATTTCCGATATTTCCGAGTTTGTTTCTAAGAGCTCATTTCACAGAGTTTTGGAAGATGATGCTTATATAAAAAAAAATAATCTAATTTCCTTAAAAAAAGACACTAAGATTAAAAAAGTAATAATGTGTTCAGGTAAAATTTACTATGATCTGATTGAAGAGAGAGAGAAAACTAAGAGCGATGATATTGTATTTGTTAGGATAGAACAACTTTATCCATTTCCAGCTAAAACTTTAGCTAAAGTATTAAAAAAATACAAAAAAGCTGAATACATATGGTGTCAAGAAGAACCTAAAAATATGGGTGCTTGGAATACGGTAAGAAATTATATTGAAAGAACTTTAGAAATGATAAATTTTAAGGATATAAGCATTAAATTTGTGGGTAGATCTGCTTCTTCAACCACTGCGACTGGAAATGCAAACAAACATCTTGCACAACAAAAAGAAATATTGGAAAAGATACTAAAACATTAATGTCTGAAAAAATTACAGTTCCTACATTAGGAGAATCGGTATCAGAGGCAACGGTATCTAAATGGCTAAAATCTCAAGGAGATAAAGTTGTTGCGGATGAACCGATTGTGGAGCTGGAAACTGATAAAGTAAACGTTGAGGTACCAGCACCTTCAAATGGAGTTCTTGGCACCATTGAAGTGAAAGAGGGTGAAACTGTTAATGTTGGATCAATTCTTGGTACAATTAGCGATAATTTTAAAAGTGATATTGCTGAGCCTAAAGAATTGAAGACATATAGTCCACCAAAAAAACAACCCAAAATATTTGAAGAGAAAAAAAAGATCAAACCGTCAGTGGATAGTCAAATTTTAAAATTAGATAAAGAAGAAAAGGCAGAAGATGAACCATTAATTTTAAAACAAGTTCACGAGGAAAAGTCAGTTTCTAAATCTATCACAAAAATTAAAAAAGAAACAAAAGTTTCTCCCGCTGCAAGGAAAATGGCAAGTGAGGCTAAAATTGATTTAGAAAAAGTGAAAGGGTCCGGTAAAAACGGAATAATATTAAAAGAGGATGTGATGGATCTTATGGGATCTAAGCCTGCACCATCTGAAAGAAAAATAAAGTACGGCCCTGAAGAAAGAGTAAAAATGACAAGGCTTAGACTAACTATTGCTAAAAGATTAAAAGAGGCTCAAGAAAATGCAGCTATGCTAACAACATTTAATGAAGTAGATATGAGCGAAGTAATTTCAATGAGAAATCAGTACAAAGATGAATTCCAAAGTAATTATGGAGCTAAATTAGGCTTTATGTCTTTTTTTGTAAAAGCCTGCGTAATTGGTCTAAAAAATTTTCCAGCTATCAATTCAGAAATTCAAGGAGAAGAGATAGTTTATAAAAATTATTATAATATTAGTATAGCCGTTGGTACAGACAGAGGATTAGTTGTGCCAGTTCTAAGAGAAACAGATGAGATGTCCTTTGCAGATATAGAAAAAAATATTACAGATCTAGGTCAAAAAGCAAGAGACGGTAAAATTACCATTGAAGATTTACAAGGAGGAACATTTACAATTACTAATGGAGGAATTTATGGTTCCATGTTATCTACTCCAATTTTAAATCCGCCACAATCTGCAGTACTAGGTATGCATAACATTATTGAGAGACCCGTAGTTGTAAAAGGTAATATAGAAGTAAGGCCAGTAATGTATTTGGCTTTATCTTACGATCATAGAATTGTAGATGGCAAAGAAGCCGTATCCTTTCTAAAGATTGTTAAAGAGTCATTAGAACAACCAAAAAGATTATTTTTGAATATATAATATGAATAGTTTTGATCTTATAGTAATTGGAGGAGGCCCAGGCGGTTATGTTTGTGCGATAAGAGCTGCTCAGCTTGGTTTGAAAACAGCATGTATAGAGTCCAGGGGCACTCTCGGAGGCACTTGCCTAAATGTCGGCTGTATTCCCTCAAAAAGTTTGTTAAATTTGTCTGAAAATTTTCAAAAAGCCAAGAAAGATTTTACTCACCAAGGGATCGAAATTGACGGCATAAAGTTAAATATTGATAAAATGATGTCTAACAAAAATAAATCTGTGCAAGTTTTAACAAAAGGTGTGGAGTTTTTATTTAAAAAAAATAAAGTTACTTATATAAAAGGAAAAGGCGTTCTTTTTTCAAAAAATGATATAGTAGTTTATAACAATAATAATAAAGAAAATTTTAAAACTAAAAATATTGTTATAGCAACAGGCTCTTCTGTGACCTCATTACCGGGAATTGATATAGATGAAAAAAATATTATATCTTCAACTGGAGCACTATCTTTAAAAAGTGTACCAAAAAAATTAGCTGTTATTGGTGGAGGCTACATAGGTTTAGAAATGGGATCTGTTTGGTCACGATTAGGATCAGATGTAACCGTAATAGAGTATCTTGATCATATTACACCTGGAATGGATAGAGAAATTTCAAATGAATTTAAAAAAATTTTAACTAAACAAGGAATTACTTTTAAAATGGAATCGAGAGTAAATAAAGTTAATTCATCTAATTCCAATGTTTCAATAAATTACACTGATTTAAAAAGCTCAAAAGATGAAACTTTAGAATTTGACAAAGTTCTAGTTTCTGTTGGAAGGAAGCCATACACTGAAGGCCTCAATTTATCAAAATTAGGGGTTAAAAAAGATAACAAAGGACGAATTGAAGTTAATTCAAAATTGCAAACTTCAGTTAAAAATATATATGCTATAGGTGATGTTATAAAAGGTCCGATGCTAGCACACAAGGCTGAAGAAGAAGGAATAGCTGTAGCTGAGATATTAGCCGGTCAAGCAGGCCACGTAAATTACGATGTAATTCCAGGAGTAATTTATACTTCGCCAGAAGTAGCAACAGTTGGTAAAACTGAGGAGCAGTTAAAGGATGAAAAAAAATCTTATAAGGTTGGAAAATTCCCTTTTCTAGCTAATTCTCGTGCAAAAGTTAATAATGAAACAGAGGGATTTGTAAAAATACTTGCTGACAGCAAAACCGACAAAGTACTTGGAGTGCATATTATTGGCCCCCATTGCGGAGACATGATCGCAGAAATGGCTTTAGCTATGGAATTTGGTGCGAGTGCCGAGGACATTGCAAGAACTTGCCATGCTCACCCTACGCATACTGAAGCTATCAAAGAAGCAGCTTTAGCTGTTGATAAAAGGCCAATTCATTTTTAATTAAAAAAAATTCTAATACTATCGCGATATGAAAGCACAAGTATTGTTGCCAAAAGTTTTTGATTTTCCTTTTACTTACAATATAGACTTAGAAAATAAGATTGGTCATTTGGTAGAAGTTCCATTCGGAAAAAAAAAAGAAATCGGAGTGATTTGGAAAAATAATTATGCAGAACCTAAAAATATAAAGATAAAAAATATTGGAAAGGTAACAGAGTATGCAATAGATAAAAAATTAATAGATTTTATAGAGTGGTTTTCACAATATAATATGGTTCCAATAGGCCTAGTCTTAAAAATGGTAATTGGGGGTTCGGATAAATTTATTAAAGTAAATGATAATATTATTGAAATAAAAAAAACTAAAAAAAAAGAATTTAAATTAAATCAAGAACAATTAGCAGGATTAAAATTTCTTGACAAAACAAATGATAAATTTGAAGTATCGGTTTTAGAGGGAACTACTGGTTCAGGAAAAACATTGGTTTATTTTGAACGTCTCAAATCAATAATTAAAAATAACAATCAAGCCTTAGTATTATTACCTGAAATATTTTTAACAAATGATTTTAAATCTAGATTTGAGGATTTTTTCGGCTTCGAACCTGCTATCTGGCATTCAAAAATAACTCCAAAACAAAAAAGATTAATTTGGAAAGGAATAATAAGTAATAGAATTAAAATTTTGGTTGGAGCTAGATCAGCTTTACTTTTACCATTCAAAAATTTAGGCATAATTATAGTTGATGAAGAGCACGATACTTCTTATAAGCAAGATGAGGGTGTAGTTTATAATGCTAGGGATATGGCTATAGCAAGAGCAAGTTTTGAAAAAATACCTATTCATTTAGTTTCCTCTATCCCCTCAATCGAAACATATAATAATATTCGTAAAAAAAAGTATAGACATTTCAAAATTAAAAAAAGATTTAATGATTTTCCATTACCAGAAACAAAAATAGTAAATTTAAGTGTAAATAAAATTAAAAATAAATATATTGCAAAAGATACTATTGAATTAGTTAAAAATTATCTAGATAAGAACGAGCAAGTTTTATTTTTTGTAAATAGGAGGGGATTTGCACCTTACTTAATTTGCAAAAAATGTGGAAATAAGTTGGTTTGTTCAAATTGCTCTTTGTATCTTACTTTTCATAAAATAAAAAATAAAGCTGTATGCCATCATTGCTCACATGAAAAAAAAATTGAGATTAAATGTCGTTCAAAAGACAATTGTCAATTTATTATGTATGGTCCAGGCGTAGAAAAAATATATGATGAAGTAAAAGAATTATTTCCAAATAAAAAAGTAAGCATATTTTCTAGTGATTATTTAAAAAAAAAAGAAAAAATTAAAAATCTTTTTGCTGAAATTAAACAGAATAAAATAGATATTTTAATTGGCACCCAAATGATTTCAAAAGGATTTAATTTTCCTAATTTAAACTGTATAGTTGTGATAGATGCAGATTTCTCTGGAAGAGGCTATGACCTTAGAACTACAGAAAAAAATATTCAACTATATCATCAGCTTAGTGGAAGAGCAGGAAGGTTTAGCTCAGAGTCTTTGATAATTTACCAAACATTAATACCCCAAGACAACACACTTAATGAGCTTATTAAAAATAAATCTAACAAGCTTCTCGCTGATGAACTTTTATTGAGAGAAAAAAATAAACTTCCGCCTTTTATCCGTTTAATTTCAATTATTATCTCTTCAAAAGAACGTAGTTCAAGTTTGCAAGGAGCTAGAGAAATTAAATCAAAATTAAAGACTATAAAAGATATTGAAGTTTTGGGACCAGTAGACTCACCGCTTTTAAAAATAAAAAAAAATTTTAGATCGAGATTACTAATAAGGTTCAATAATCGTTTTTTTATGCAAAAAAAAATCTCAAAAGTATTAAATGGGCTAAAAATCTCACCAAAAATAAAACTTATGGTTGATGTTGATCCAATCAATTTTGCCTAGGCTCAAAATTGGTAACTTGATCAAGTTATTCTCTTATGGTACGACCTCAGCATAATTTCGCAAGAATATCTTACAATAAAAATGAGCACAAACAAATCTTTCTCGACAGAAACCTCAGAAAGGTACTCGCGCGCACTATTTGAGGTCTCTTATGAGTCTAATGAGTTAGATAAAGTAGAGAGTGATGTAAAAAACTTTCAATCTTTAATTGACTCAAGTCAAGACCTTAGAAATTTTATAAAAAACCCTACTCAAAGTATAAATCAACAAATTCAAGTAGTAAATCTAATATCCGAAAAATTAGTTTTCTCTAAAAACCTCAAAAATTTCTTTTTACTTTTAATTGAGAAAAGAAGAATATTTTTTGTCAAAAAAATTTTAGAAACTTTTTTAAATATCTGTTCAAAAAAAAGAGGTGAGATAAAAGCTTCATTAATTTCATCAAAAGAATTATCTCAAACTGAATTAGAAAATATTAGTAAAGATCTTTCAAATATAATGGGTTTAGTTTTAAAATTTGACTACAAAGTAGATAAAGAACTTATTGGGGGGTTAAAACTTCAACTAGGAAGTTTTATGATCGATACTTCAATTAAAAGTAAACTTAATAAATATAAACAACTAATGTTAGAAAATTAAGATGACTATAAATCCATCCGAAGTAACTAAGCTACTAAAAGACCAAATTAAAAATTTTGGAGAAAAAGCTCAAGTTTCAGAGATAGGCAAAGTTTTGTCCGTAGGAGATGGAATTGCTCGGGTTTTTGGACTGGACAACGTGCAAGCAGGAGAAATGGTTGAATTTGAGGATGGATCAAAAGGTATGGCACTTAATCTTGAAAATGACAATGTAGGTGTTGTTATATTTGGAGATGATAGAAATATTAAAGAGGGTGATACTATAAAAAGAACTAAAGCGATTGTGGATGTCCCAGTAGGAAAAGAACTATTAGGCAGAGTTGTTGATGGATTAGGAAACCCAATAGATGGAAAAGGAGCACTTAAAGTTAAAAATAGAAAAAGAGTTGAAGTAAAAGCGCCAGGCATAATACCAAGACAATCTGTAAATGAACCAATGCAAACGGGTCTTAAATCAATAGACTCACTTATACCAATAGGGCGGGGTCAAAGAGAGCTTATAATTGGTGATAGGCAAACAGGAAAAACAGCTGTAGCAATTGATGCAATTATTAATCAAAAAAAAATTAATGAGTCCTCAGACGAAAAGAAAAAATTGTACTGTGTTTATGTAGCTATCGGTCAGAAGCGATCAACTGTTGCTCAAATTACAAAAACCTTAGAAGAGGCTGGAGCGCTCAAGTACACTACCATAGTTGCTGCTACAGCTTCTGACTCTGCTCCTTTGCAATTTTTAGCCCCATATACCGGTTGTACTATTGGTGAATATTTTAGGGATAATGGAATGCACTCTTTAATTGTTTATGATGATTTATCAAAACAAGCTGTTGCCTATCGGCAGATGTCTCTTTTATTAAGAAGACCTCCAGGAAGAGAGGCCTATCCTGGTGATGTATTTTATCTACATAGTAGGTTATTAGAAAGAGCAGCAAAGTTGAATGACAAAAGTGGCGGTGGATCTTTAACAGCTTTGCCTATAATTGAAACTCAAGCAGGTGATGTTTCGGCCTATATACCAACTAATGTAATCTCTATAACTGATGGACAGATTTTTTTAGAAACTGAATTATTTAATCAGGGGATACGTCCAGCAGTTAACGTCGGTTTATCAGTTTCAAGAGTAGGTTCTGCAGCTCAAACTAAAGCAATGAAAAAAGTTGCAGGTTCGATAAAGTTGGAATTAGCCCAGTACAGAGAAATGGCTGCATTCGCTCAGTTTGGTTCAGATTTAGACGCTTCAACTCAGCAATTACTTAATCGAGGAGCTAAACTAACTGAACTTTTAAAACAAGATCAATATTCCCCCATGACAGTAGCTGAACAAGTAATTTCTGTATTTACAGGAGTAAAAGGTTATTTAGACGATCTAGATTTGAGTAAAATTAAAAAATTTGAAAAAGATATTCTAGATAAAATAAAGTCTGAAAAACCAAAAATTATTGATGAGATACAATCTTCAGGAAAATTAGATGAGAATAATGAAAAACTTCTTTCGGAGATGATTGAAGACTATAAAAAAGGAAATAAATAATGCCAAGTCTAGATGATCTAAAGAAAAGAATAAAAAGTGTGAAGTCTACTCAAAAAATTACAAAAGCAATGAAAATGGTAGCTGCAGCTAAACTCAGAAAAGCTCAAGAAAATGCAGAAAAAGGGCGTCCATACAGTCAAAAAATGCAGAATGTTATTCTTAATCTAACTAAATCAATAAAAGATCAAGAAAATGCACCAAAACTTTTAGTGGGTACTGGTAAAGATCAAATATATCTTTGCGTGGTTTTAACAGCTGATCGAGGATTATGCGGTGGATTTAATTCAAATATTTGTAAGTTAGCTAAAGCACATTTTAAGAAAACTCTTGAGCAAGGGAAAAACTTAAAAATAATCACAGTCGGTTCAAAAGGGCTCGATCAAATTAAAAGAGATTATGGAAATTATATTGTTCAGAAATATAGTTTCAAAGATAAAAAACAAATCACATTTAAAGAGGCAGAAATTGTGGGAAAAGAAATAATGAAATTATTTAAACAAAACGAGTTTGATAGGTGCTTTTTATTTTATAATAATTTTAAAAATGTGATAACTCAAATTCCTCAAGCTCAACAAATTATACCTACGGAAAAAAAACTTGAAGAGACAAAAGATGAAGATAGCACATTTTATGAATTTGAACCTGATGAAGAGGAAATTTTAGAGGAATTATTGCCTAAAAATATTTCAACTCAAGTGTTTAAAGCATTTCTAGAGAACGCTGCAAGTGAACAAGGATCACGAATGACTGCGATGGATAATGCTACAAGAAATGCAGGTGATTTAGTTGATAAGCTTACAATTAATTACAATAGAAGTAGACAAGCTTCAATTACAAAAGAGTTAATAGAAATAATTTCCGGAGCAGAAAGTTTATAGTTATGAGTAAAAAAGGAAAAATCACACAAATTATAGGCGCAGTGGTAGATGTTAACTTTGAAGATGAGCTTCCAGAAATTTTTACTGCGCTAGAGGCAGATAATTCCGGAAATAAACTAATACTAGAAGTTGCTCAACATCTTGGAGAAAATGACGTTAGAACTATAGCAATGGATGCCACTGAAGGATTAAAAAGAGGTGATGAAGTTGTTAATACTGGCTCGCCAATTAGTGTGCCTGTTGGACCTGAAACCTTAGGGAGAATTATTAATGTAGTTGGAGAGTCAATTGATGAAAAGGGAGATGTTAAAACAAAAGAGAAATGGCCAATACATAGACCTGCCCCAAAATTCACTGATCAAGCAACAGAGACAGAGCAGCTTGTTACCGGCATTAAAGTGATTGACTTATTAGCACCTTATGCAAAAGGAGGAAAAATAGGTTTATTCGGAGGAGCTGGAGTTGGAAAAACAGTAACGATTATGGAGTTAATTAATAACATCGCAAAAGCACATGGTGGATTTTCAGTTTTTGCTGGGGTAGGAGAAAGAACTAGAGAAGGCAACGATCTCTATCACGAGATGATAGAGTCTGGAGTAATAAAAACAGAGGGTAAAGGATCTAAAGCCGCTTTAGTGTATGGACAAATGAATGAACCTCCAGGAGCTAGAGCTAGGGTAGCATTAACAGGATTAACCGTAGCTGAGTATTTTAGAGACAAAGAAGGGCAAGACGTTCTTTTTTTTGTCGACAATATTTTTAGATTTACTCAAGCTGGTTCAGAAGTTTCAGCTTTGCTAGGTCGAATACCTTCAGCAGTAGGTTATCAACCTACTTTAGCTACAGATATGGGAAATCTTCAAGAGCGAATTACATCAACAGATAAAGGATCTATTACATCAGTGCAAGCTATATACGTACCTGCCGATGATTTGACAGACCCTGCACCAGCTACATCTTTTTCGCATCTGGATGCTACTACTGTACTTTCAAGACAGATAGCTGAGATAGGTATTTACCCAGCTGTAGATCCTTTAGACTCAACATCTAGAATTTTAGATCCTAGAATTGTGGGTGAGGAGCATTACAGAGTTGCAAGGGATGTTCAAAGGATCCTCCAAGCTTATAAATCGCTTCAAGATATCATAGCAATACTTGGAATGGATGAACTCTCAGAAGAAGACAAGTTAACTGTTGCAAGGGCGAGAAAAATACAAAGATTTTTATCTCAACCATTTTTTGTTGCCGAAGTATTCACTGGATCACCAGGTAAGCTTGTTGATCTTGACTCAACAATTAAGGGATTTGATGCTATTTGCAAAGGTGAATACGATCATTTGCCTGAGGCAGCTTTTTACATGGTTGGAGGTGTTGATGAAGTTGTAAAAAAAGCTGAAAAATTAAGCAAAGATAGTAAATAATGTCTGAAAATTTTACAGTTGAGATAATATCGCCAGAAAAGTCAATTTTAAACACAGAAGCAAAAGAAGTAATGATTCCCTCATTTGAAGGCGAAATGGGAATTTTACGAGACCATATATCCTTAATTACATTTTTAAGACCAGGACTGATTAAAATAAAAGACGCTATTGAAATAAATTTTTTTGTAGAAGAAGGAACAGTTGAATTTAAAAATAATTCTTTATTAATACTAACTTCTTCTGCGAAAAAATTACAAGAAATTAACAAAGATTTTTTAAATACTCTTTTGCAGGATGCAGAAAAAAAAATTAACGATAATACCTTAAATGATAAAGAGAAATATTTGTTATCGTATAAAATCGATACTTTAAAAAGTATCAATCAATAAATTTTTTAATTTCTTTTAAAAGTTGAATATATATTTTTTTTTTGAAATCCACAATGACATCTGGGAGTTTCTCTGGAGCAATCCATTGCCACTGTATAAATTCAGGATGTTTAGTTTTTAGGTTAATTTCTCTGTCATGACCTAAGTATCTCGTTATAAACCATTTTTGTTTTTGACCTCGATATTTTCCCTTCCAAATAATACCTATTAAGTCGTCTGGAAGCTCGTATTCAAAAAATCCCTCAATTTCCTTTATAACTTTAACATTCATAATACTTGTCTCTTCAAAAAGTTCTCTTTTCATAGCTGATTGGTAATTTTCACCTTCATCGACACCTCCTTGTGGCATCTGCCATTTATCTACGGGATTATCTTTTCTTTTACCAACAAATACTTTATTTTCGTTATTTAAAACTACTACTCCTACTCCTGAACGCATAGGAAGTTTATTTTTATTCATAATCTATTTATTAAGAGTTAAAAAGTTTTATCGCGTAATTTAATTGATTGTCACTTGATGAATTTATAATAAAATTTTCCCCTTCTTCTTCAACTAATATATCAGGTGTTACTCCTACTTCAGAAATTGATTTTCCTGAGGGTAAATAATATTTTGAAATAGTAAGTCTCATGCCACCACCGTTTCTGAGAGGAATAATTGACTGAACTGATCCTTTGCCGTAAGAACTTTCTCCTAAAATTATTGCCCGTTTATGATCTTTAAGAGCACCAGCAAATATTTCAGAAGCAGAGGCTGAACCGTTGTTAATCAAAACTACTATTGGTTTTCCTTTTACTTCATCTCCACTTCTAGCAAAAAATTTTCTTGTTTCTGATATTTTTCTCCCTTTTGTTGAAACTATTTCACCATCCTCTAAAAAAAAGTCAGTAATATTGATTGCTTGAGTAAGTAATCCGCCGGGATTATTTCTTAGATCAAGAACATATCCTTTTATTTTTGGTTTTTTTTCAAATTTTTTTACTGCTTTTAAGAATTGTTTGTCACTATTTTCATTAAATGATTTCAATCTTATATACCCTAAATTTTTTTTCTTCCCTAAAACCCTTGAACTAACTGACTGTACTTCAATAATCTTTCTCATAATTTTAAATTCTAGGGGTTTTTTTACATTTTTACGTCTAACTGTTAGATCGATTGAAGTTCCAACTGGTCCACGCATTAATTTGACAGCTTCAAGTAAGGATTTACCTTGAACTTGTTCTTGTCCTATTTTTACTATGTAATCCCCGGCTTTAATTCCCGCTCTAGAAGCAGGAGTGTCGTCTATAGGTGAAATAACTTTTACAACTCCAGCCTCCATACCTATCTCTATACCTAGGCCTCCAAATTCACCTTTAGTATCAGTTTGCATTTCTTTAAAAAGCTCAGGGCTCATATAGGCAGAATATGGATCTAAAGACTGAAGAACTCCATTGATGGCAGAGTCCATAATATCCGTTTGATTGACTTCATCTACATATTCTTTCTTAATATTTTCTAATACTTCTCCAAATATATCAATCTTTTCATAAAGGTCATTTTTTGAAAAAACTATAGATGAGGGTAAATATAAAAGAACAATATAAATTATAATTTTTTTCATATCATCGCTTTCTCTTTGGGTATTTCTTCAGACCACATTTTTTCTAAATCATAAAATTCTCTTTTTTCTGGATGAAAAATATGAACAATAATATCTTGAGTATCTACTAATTTCCAATCACTACTCTCTCTTCCTTCAATTCTACAATTATTTAAACCCAAAACCTTCAACTCAGCCACTAAAATTTCCGAAAGCGCCTGAATATGTCTTGAAGAAGTTCCAGATGCGATAATCATATAATCCGCGATATAAGTCTTATTTTTAAGATTTATTGAGGTAATATTTTGAGCTTTGTTATTATCAAGTATTTTTTCAATATTTTCTTTAATTTTAAAAATGTCCATTAATTTATTTTGTTCCTAATTTTGGAAGAAGAAATATTAATTGGTTTGTTTTTAATGAATATAATATTACTTTTTTTTAAAAATTTAGCCACAATAGATTTATAACTATCTCTATCATATCCTTGACGAGAAAAAACTATTAATTTTGTCAATTTTACTATTTTTTTCCAACTTTTCCATTTATGAAGTTCCAATAGGATATCCGATCCTATGATGAAATAAATATTTTTAAGTTTCTTCTTTTCATAAAAGTACTTAATTATTTCAATAGATCTAGAAGACTTTATAATATCATCCAAGTATAATACCTGAATATTTTTAAAACTTTTTACTACTGATTTTGCAAGTGACAGTCTTTTTTTTAGAGAAAATAAATGTTTTTTTTTGAACGGATTTTTTTTTGTTACAACCCAATAAACTTTTTTTAACTTTACCTTTTTAATTGCAATTTTTGAAATTTTAAGATGTCCAGTGTGAGCAGGATCGAAGCTTCCACCCAAAATACCAATTTTTTTTATTTGATATTTTTGCATTAATTATTTTCTAATGATACCATTACCGCTTACAACATATTTGTAGGACGTTAATTGATTTATTCCAACTGGCCCTCTAGGTGGAAGTTTATTAGTTGAAATTCCTATTTCACCTCCAAACCCAAATTCGCCACCGTCTGCAAATTGAGTCGAAACATTATGCATAGCTATTGAACTATTTACTCCATCTAAAAATATTTTAGCATTTTTAGAATTGTTTGTAATTATACTGTCAGTATGCATCGTTCCATATTTCAAAATATGTTGGACACCTTCATGCACATTTTTTACAGCCTTAACTGAAATGATTGCATCTAAATACTCAGTTTTCCAATCTTTATGGTTAGCCAATTTTAATTTTTTTTTAAATAAAGTATTAATTTTCTTATCTACTCTCACTTCACAACCAGATTCTTTTAATGACTCAATAATTTCTACAGCATGAGAATTTAAGGCTTTTTCCTCTATTAATAGGGTTTCAACTGCTCCACAAATACTCGTTCTTCTCATTTTTGCATTTATAATAATTTTTTTTGCCATATTTAAATTTGAACTTTTATCTACAAAAATGTGACATAAACCTTCTAAATGACCTATCACATGAACATTAGAAAATTTTTGAACTTTAGTAACTAATCCCTTGCCCCCTCTCGGTACAATTACATCTATATATCTACTCATTTTTGATAATAAATTGTCTACGATTTTCCTGTCTTTTTTTTCAATGAATTGAACACAATTTTTATTAATTTTATTTTTTTGAAGAGCGGCTCTAAAAAGATTAGCTAAAATCTTATTAGAATTTATCGACTCGGATCCACCCCTCAAAATACAACAATTCCCAGATTTTAAACTTAAAGAGGCAACATCTGCAGTAACATTTGGTCTGCTTTCATAAATAACCCCTATTACTCCAATAGGAGTTGAGACTTTTTTAATCTTTAAATTATTTGGTCTAGACCACTGTTCTAGAATTCTGCCATTAGGGTTTTTAAATTTTGAAATTTCATTAATAGAAAACCTTATGCCTTCTATTCTTTTTTCATTAAGCACAAGCCTATCAACAAGATTTTTACGTTTTGTATTTTTAACGTCTTTAAAGTTTTCTCTAATAATTTTTCTTTTGTTGTTGAGAATTGCTCTACTGTAGTCGTTTAAAACTTTTTTAATTTTATCGTGTTTTACATCCTTAAGATCTTTAAAAGCATTTTTTGCATTTTTACCAATGTTTTCTAAATAAATCATTTATAATTTTACCATATCATCTTTATGAATAATTTCAGACTTACTAAGATACCCCAAAATTTTTTCAATTTCTTTACTTTGTTTACCTTTAATTTTGTTTATTTCAATTGAATTAAAAGATGCAAGCCCTCGGGCTAAATGATTTTCATTATGATCAATTATCAAAACATTTTCTCCTTTTTCAAAGGATCCTTTTACTTTAGTAATTCCAGCAGCAAGTAAACTTTTACCCTTTGATAATGCTTTTGCAGCACCAGAATCAACACATATCATACCCGATGAACTTAAAGAACTTATTATCCATTTTTTTCTTGCATCTAAACTTGAAATTTTTGGAATGAAATGGGTAAAAATTTTATTTTTTACCAGTCTTCTAAGAGGATTAATTTTATTTCCATTTGCAATAAACATATGGCATCCTGAATTAATACAAATTTTTGCGGCGTCTATTTTCGTTGAAATACCACCAGATCCAAGAAGATTTTTTTCATTTCGTGCCATAGAATATATTTTATCATCGACTCTAGACACTGATTTGACAATTTTATTGGATTTATCAAATAATCCATCCACATCAGAAAAAATAATTAAAGTATCAGCTCCAATTATTTGAGCCACTCTTGCAGCAAGTCTATCATTATCCCCATATTTTATTTCAGAAGTAGCCGTAGTATCATTTTCATTTACTATAGGTATTGCTTTTAATTTGAAGAGATTTTCAAAAGTTCTTCTTATATTTAGAGATCGTCTTCTCTGCTCAGTGTCATCAGGACTTATTAATATTTGCCCAGTCTTTACTTTGAACTTATCTAAAAGTTTTTGAAATTCTCCCGCTAAATGAATTTGACCTATAGCAGCGATGGCTTGGCTCATTTCTAATTTAATTTTCTTTTTTTTAATTTTAAGATATTTTTGCCCCAATGCAATAGCTCCAGAGGAAACGATTACAAAATTCTTTCCAGAATTATATTTTTTTATATCTCTTATTAAAGAGGTTACCCATTTCTTTTTAAAGTTTCCTCTTTGATCTACAACGGTAGAAGAGCCTAACTTTATCACTATCTTTTTTGAATTATCAATAAGCATATTTAATCAATATTTTTTTAATTTTTTGTAAGTCTTTTTTAGAAAAAACAGAGATAATTTCATATTTAGTTTTTATTTTATTTTTAAAATCATATAATTTTTTTTTTATTTCTTCATCATTAAATAAATCAGATTTATTAAAAAAAATAATTTCTTTTTTTTTCGTCAGGTTTTTATCATATGAAGAAAGCTCATTATTAATTTGTTTGTATGTTTTCACAAGGTTATCTTCACTCAAATCAATTAAATGTAATAATACTTTACATCTTTCAATATGCCTTAAAAATTTATCTCCTAAACCGATACCTTTATGCGCCCCTTCAACTAGCCCAGGTATATCTGCTAAAGTAATCTCTTTTCTATCGTAGTATGTGACTCCTAAATTAGGGTTAATCGTTGTGAAAGGATAATTAGCTATTTTCGGTTTTGCTCTTGTTAATGCCGCAAGTAAACTAGATTTGCCAGCATTAGGTTTTCCTATAATTCCAATATCAGCTATTACTTTCAATTGTAACCAAATCCAGAATTCTTCACCAAGCTTTCCACTAGTTTTTTTTCTTGGAGCTCTATTAGTTGAACTTTTGAATCTCACATTTCCCATTCCTCCTTTTCCTCCATGAGCAACTAAATATCTTTCTTTATTTTTTATAAAATCATAAATTAAAGTATTATTGTCTTCTTCATAAATTTGAGTTCCCACTGGAACTTTTAAAATTAAATCTTGACCTTTAGCTCCGGTTTTATTTCTTTTGCTTCCAGGTTCTCCAAGCTGTGCCTTAAAATGTTGGGCGTACCTAAAGTCAATAAGAGTATTTAGATTTCTATCTGACTGAAAAATTATTGAACCGCCATCACCTCCATCACCTCCATCTGGTCCACCAAACTCAATAAATTTCTCTCTACGGAAACTTGCTGATCCAGAGCCACCGTTGCCTGCTTTAATATATATCTTAGCTTGATCCAAAAATTTCATTATAGGTATAATATAAATAACTTAAGTTATTTATATAGATTTAATTGGGAATTACAGAAACAAAAGTTCTGTTCAACTTTGATTTTTTATATTTAACTTTTCCTTTGATTAAAGAAAAAATTGAGTGGTCTTTGCCCATGCCCACGTTATCACCTGGGTGAATTCTAGTCCCTCTTTGTCTTACAATTATATTTCCTGGTATAACAAGTTGATCACCGAACGTTTTTACACCAAGACGTCTTCCTTTACTGTCTCTTCCATTCCTAGATGATCCGCCTGCTTTTTTCGTTGCCATTTAGTTTCCTATTTTTTTAACTCTTTTTTTACAACTTTTTTATGTTCTTTTACAACCTTCTTTTTTTCAACTAATTTTGCTTCATCAATAACTTTACCACCTTTAGCTAAAATTTTGACTATCTGTATCTTTGAATGTCGTTGTCTGTGGCCATTTTTTTTTCTAGAGTGTTTTCTTCTTCTTTTATGAAAAACCAGCACAGTTCGATCTTTGACATTATCTAAAAGTTTAGCTTCTACTGTAGCTCCTTCAACTTTTGGACTTCCAACTTCTGTAGTTTTGTCATCGTTTAAAAGTAAAACATTGTTAAATTTAATAGTTTCACCAATTTTGATGTTAAGTTTTTCAATTTCTAATATTTTACTCGCAGATACTTTATACTGCTTCCCACCTGTTTCAATTATAGCAAATGACATAAAT